>Ga0157377_10000159_pt1 | contig 41530 bp, 29 predicted proteins | sample M55metaG_FD_121116 | JGI IMG/M metagenome (GOLD analysis project Ga0157377, IMG submission 121116) | Miscanthus rhizosphere microbial communities from Kellogg Biological Station, Michigan, USA - M5-5 metaG | ecosystem: Host-associated > Plants > Roots > Rhizosphere > Soil | place: USA: Michigan...
CACTCGAGTGTCAGCCGAGATAGAGAAGAAAATTCGCGATCTCGTCGATGCCGACGATCTTCAGGAAGAGATATTGTTAGCGGACCTTCTCTCGACTGAGAGAGCGGTGTTGATCGAGGGTGTTTCTTCGAATTCATTTGGAGACCTCAGCGAACGACTCCTGAACAGGCTCTGGGCGCTGAGCGATCTGATTCTGATCGACGAATTGCAGGATAGCCGTGACGGACTGTTCGCGGCGCTCCTGAAGAATCCCATCACCCGCGCCCGCTACGGCGCGCTGACGCACATTCTGAGTGCAAACACACCACCAACCGAAACTTTTGTCCGATCCCGGTTCACGAGCGCCGGTTTGCCGTTCACCATCGCGGATCTCCATGTTGTATGGCGCTCGACTGTCGTAGGCGTCACGAAACCGGACCGGCTCCTCATCGCGTTAGCGAAAATCCCGGTCAAGATTCTCTGGAGAACGATAGCTTCACCCGGGATTCGTGTGAGTTCGCTTTGGCCGGTGGCTCAACGATTCAAAGCGGAACCGGACGATCTTAAGAAGATCTTCTTTGACTGTATTCACGCGCGCTTGTTGCGCGAGGTACAGGTCAACGGCCGTGAGTTCGGCTTTGTCGGGAAGCTACTTTCTCTCTTCTTTGCCGATCCTCTTTTCGTGCAGTCACCCTATTTTGAACGCTTGGACGATCTGTTGCTGAATGTGAGGCGATCATCGTCGAGCGGCGCGTTCGCTGTCGAACTCTTCGACAAACTGGCGGTAAAGCTCAAGCAAGTTCGCGAAGACCGCGGGAATCCTCAAGCGAGCATGCCGGCCGGGATCAATTCACTTCCGCTGCCGGTACAGCGCCATCTGGCTGCGGAAGGGATGTACATTGACTCATTCGTGATGCACCCTGACATCCGGATCGCGAAGGAGACCGAGCGATTCGTCACCATGGCCAACGTGGAGAGAGTCATTCGCTATCGGCAGATTAATGGATTGTTATTCCAGATGCTGTTGCGAAAGAAGGAGTTCTTCGTCCGCCCGTCCACGCTGATGGTGGCGTTGGAGCATCCGAAGTGCACGGTCAATTTCGCGCGCGCAAGTTTGCCCAAGATGGGGAATGTCGAGCTGTTGAAGATTGCGACTAATTCCAGCGCGAATCCAGCGGTGAGGCAATTGGCCAAGAAGCTACTCGGCCCGCATTGAGCGGCCGCTGTCGTGGGGCGATTGCGGTCAGCGTGAGGTCAGCGCTCGGTATTGCCAAGTACTGGGTAGTTTGACGGGAAAACAGGGAACCGCCAAATTGTCGTGGAAGTTGGGGTTGTGTTTGGTCGGGCAGGGGGGATTTGAACCCCCGACCACCTGAACCCCATTCAGGTACGCTACCAGGCTGCGCTACTGCCCGACTCCGCGCGATCGTAGCACGCGTCAGGCGATAGAAGCCGCCCAGAGGATGAGGTATTTCGCCACCTCGATGTTCTTCGGCGTCGGCACCACGGTGATCGATTCGATCTCCGCCGCCTTCGACATCAGCTCGTCGCGGATGCCCTGCAGCTCTCGGTCCCAGGCCCGCTGGATCTGCGCGATCTTCTCCAGGTAGTCGCCCTCGCGCACCGACTGCGGCGGCTCGGCCACCGCGGACGGCTTGCCGGAGGTGATGTTGTAGAGCGTCTGTCCCCACGCCACGTTCGACGGCGGCTGGTCGCGCTCCTCGATGTCGCGCACGTCGCGCTCGGAGCGCTCCTTCACCTGGTCGATGCGGCGGCGGAAGGTGCCCTCCAGCCGCTCGGTCTCGTCCTCGATGCGGCGCTCCGCTTCCTCGCGGCAGCGCTCGGCGAACGCCTCGCGCGACTCGCCGGAGGCGGAGTAGAGCCCGAAGGCCTGGTTGCTCCAGAGCGTCAGCCGCTCGGTCTCGGCCACGAACTGCTTGAAGGCCTCGTCCGAGGGGGAGACGGTGGGCTCCTTGGTAGTGATGCGGCGATGCGGCTCGGGGACCGCGCGCATGTCGAGCGACGCCGCGTCGAACGGGCGCGCGGAGCGCCAGGCGACGTTCCCCTCCTCGCCGATGATCGGCGCTACGTACGACTTCATCGTCGTCAGGTGCACGCCGCTCCGTGGCTCGCTGTGCGTGATGAGCGCCTCGGCGAGTACGTGCGGGCGGTAATCGCCGAAGCCGCCGTAGACGTAGAGCTGTTCGAGCGACGCGGCCGGCTTGCGCTCGCGCCGGGAGCGCGAGGAGCTGAGCGTGTCGTCTTCGCCGCGGTCGACGCTGAGGCCGTGCGCCACCGGCACGATGTCGAGCACGCGGCCCGGCACGTCGGCCAGCGCGCGGCGCACGTCGTCCTTTTTGTCCGGCGGCATCAGGAAGACCACGCATCCCCCGCCGCCCGCCCCGCACACCTTCCCCGCCCACGCCCCGGCCCCGGTGGCGGCGGCGATGGCCGCTTCGATCTCCGGGTTGGAGATGCCGTCGATCAGCGCCTTGCGGTTCGCCCACTCGTGGCCCAGCGCGACGCCCGCGGCTTCCATGTTGCCGCTCTCCAGCGCCCTCTCCATCTCCGTGGCGCTTTGCGCGATCTTGTCGAGGCCCTTGTGCACCTTCTTCTTGCCGTCGATCTGGCGTTTGTAGATCTGCCAGTTGTTGGTGCCGGAGAAGTGGGCCACACCGGTGTAGTGCAGCACCATGTGGTCGGCGAGCTTCTCGATCGGCAGCCCGATCTCCTGGCGGACGATGCGGCCGGGATTGAGGTGCAGCGAGGCCAGGCCGCCGTAGACCGGCGGGAAGTAGTCCTGGATGCCGGCGGGAACGCTGATGAGGCGGGTCTCGAGGTCGCGCACCAGCTCGATCAGCTCGTCGCCGCGGACCGGATTGCCGAGGAGCTCGGAGATGGCGTGCACCAGCGTGACGGTGAGCGCGGACGAGCCGCCCAGGCCGGAGCCGCGGGGCGCGTCGGTGCGGGTGGTGATGCGGATGCCGGTGAGGTGGAAGTACTCGAGCGCGCGGTGGATCAGCGCGGCCTTCGGATCGGCGGCGAGCTGTTGCAGCGAGTCATAGCGCTGCTGGTACTGCTCGTCGGTCAGGTTGATCTCGATCGCGCTCCTGTCGCCGAGCTCGCAGACCTCGGATTCGGCGTAGAACGAGATGGCGACGTTGACCGTGCGCGCGCCGGGGTGGAACAAATAGAGGGGCCAGAGGTCGAGAGTTCCACCAGCGAGATCGGCGCGCACTGGCGCACGGACGGTCACCTTTTTCATGATTGGATGAGGATCCTAGCTAGAAGAGTGCCCGGCGTTTCGCCGCGTAGTCGGCGAGCTGTTGCGCCGGCGTGGCGAGCTTCGGTCCGAGCGCCGCGACGCTCGCGCGGAAGGCGCGCAGCGAGTCGCCGCGCAGCGGATCGGGCGTGATCGATTTCAGTTGCAGCGGGTTGAGCCACGTGCCGGCGTCGTTGACGCGGTAGTCGAGATGCGGCCCCGTGGCCAGGCCGGTCATGCCGACGTAGCCGATCACGTCGCCCTGCATCACCTGCTTGCCGCGCTTGACGCCCTTGGCGAAGCGCGACAGGTGCAGATACGACGTCTCCAGCCGGCTGGTGTGGCGGATGCGGACGCAGTTGCCTTCGCCGCTGGTGTAGCCGGCGCTGACGACCACGCCGTCGGCGGTGGTCATCACCGGCGTGCCGGTCGGCGCGCCGTAGTCGACGCCGTGGTGCGGGCGGAAGGCGTGGAGGATCGGATGGAAGCGGCTCTTGGTGAAGCCGGAGGTGATGCGCGTGAACTGCAGTGGCGCGCGGAGGAACTGCTTGCGGAGCGGGCTGCCGCTGCGGGCGTAGTAGCCGGCGCGGCCGTCGGGCGTTTCCTGGCGGAAGGCCTCGTAGGTCTGCCCTTCGTGCGTGAAGCGGGCGGCGAGGATGGGGCCGTAGCCGACCGGGTCGGCGCCGGCGTACTTTTTCGCGACCACGAGCGAGAAGGAGTCGCCTTTCTGGAGGGCGAAAAAGTCGATGTCCCACTGGAAGACATCGACGAGCTGCTGCATGAGCTGCGGACCTTCACCGGCGTTGCGCAGCGCCTCGTAGAGCGAGCGGTCGATCTGCGCGCCGACCACCGTCTCGATTGCGCGCTGCTCAGCCGGGCGGCTGGCAACGTCGAAGCCGGCCTCGGTGCGCACCGCTTCGATCTCGCCCCAGCCGATGACCTTCATCTGCACGGCGTCGACGTTCCCGCTCCTATCGTGATGAAAACGAAGGAGATGGCCGGGACGCATGCGCCGGAGGTCGATGCTCTTGCCGAAGTCGAGCGTCAGCGCCGAGGCGTCCGCGCGGCTCAACCCGCCCTCAGACAGGACGGCGTCGAGGGTGTCATCTTCTTCGACGGTGAGGACGGTGGAGTGCTCGGGAAGCGTGGCGGGCGACGGCGGGGTGAGGTCAGCGTAACGGATGCCGGCGAGCGCGGAGGCCTTCTGCATCGGCGCAGGAGCGGCGGAGGGCTCCACCCCTGACAGTGCGGCGAGCACGAGGGGGATGGCGAGGGGCAGTGCCGCAGCGAGGTACGTCTGTGGTCGCTTGAACATCCTGCTGAGACCGATGCCGGGCGATCCTACCACAGCGTTCCGGCGCGGCCTGGCCATGACGGGGTTGCGCGGTAACGGGGTCTGGCGGTCTCGAGGTGATGGGACGCCGCGACCTCGCGACGGCGAGACTTCGAAGCCTGCTTTCACGCCCACCCTCCCTTCCGGTCTAGGGGTCTCGGAGTAGCGCGGTCTCGGGATGAACCTACCGCGAGACCCCGCAACCGCGAGACCTCGCAACCTCAGTCTTACTGTCCCGACGGCTCCATCGAGATGGTCTGCATCGGTGCCTTCTGCGTGTCGTCCCTGACCGGGTCGGCGCGTTTGTAACCGAGCGGGACGATGAAGGTCGTCGCCGCCAGTTTGGCCACCGGGTTGATGGCGGTGACGGTCAGCTCGCGGGTGAGGGTGACGGTCCGGCTGACGGCGAGCTTCGATTTGCTCTCCTTCGCGCGGTTGTTGATCATCGTCGTCTGCACCGTCTGCTTGAGGGGGAAGCCCTGCCCCTTGGCGTTCTCGGCCGCCACCAGGTCGTCGATGTCGGCGTTGCCGGTGTGGAGCGCGCCGCCGGAGAGGAAGGTCTCGCTGACGTCGCCGAAGGACTGCGTGGTCCAGCGGTCGATGAGGGTGTGCACCGTCTGCGTCAAGGGGATATTGCCGAAGGTGAAGGTGATGTCGTAGTCGAGGGCGAGGCGGGTGTGGTCGGTGGGGACGCCGGCGATCACCGGGTGATCGGGCATGGCGGTGGTGTTGACCTTCTTGTTGGTGATGGAAATCTTCGTCGTGCCGAGGGCGGTGGCCACGGCGCCGGCGTTCACGTCGACGAACGACTTTTTGGCCGGGTCGACGAAGGTGAGGATGCGGGAGCCGTTGGTGGTCAGGACGAAGGATCCTGACGGGTAGGAGTTGCAGTTGATGAAGTCGACGCGCGACTTCTCGCCTTCGATGACCGCGCGGCCGGTGCAGTCCGTGGCCTGCATCCCCTCCTGGTCGGAGGTGGTGGTCTGCCGGAACTCGTACTGAATGGCCGCCGAGGCGCTCTGGACCACGATCAGGAGCATCACACCCAACACGCTCTTCCGCATTTGTAACTCCTCGATTTTTGATGAGTATAACTCTCTCAACCGGAAATACGGCGCACTTCGGCAGGCGTTGGGTGCGCATCATGCCTTTCAGGAAGCTCGCCGCGGCCGCGCTCTGCGCCCTCTCCGTTGCGCTGCCGGCCGTCGCCGCGCGCGCCGTCGACCCGAATTCGCTCGACGAAGTGATCAAGCGCGTTCAGGAGCACCAGAAGAAAACCACCACCCTGCAGGCGGACTTCAAGCAGGAGAAGACCCTGGCGCTGCTGGCCAAGCCGGAGGTTTCCACCGGCCGCTTCACCTACCAGAAGCCGAACAACGTCCTCTGGATGTACGACTCGCCGAAGCGGGTGACGATGCTCATCGCCAACGGCGTGATGACCACCTACTACCCCGACCTGAACAAGGCCGAGCAGATCGAGGTCAAGCGCTACCAGGACCGGATCTTCAAGTACATGGGCGCGAGCGGCGCGCTCGACGAGCTGGCGACCTACTTCAACTTCACGTTCAGCAACCGCTCCGACCAGCCGACGTTTGTGCTCGACCTCGACCCGAAGTCGAAGACCATCGCCAAGCGCGTGCGGCACATCCGCATCTGGATCGACAAGAAGAGCTATCTGACCACCAAGTTCGAGTACACCGAAGGCGACGGCGACATGACGCGCTACGAGTTCACGAACGTGAAGATCAACGAGCCGATCGCCCGCGAGAAGTTCGTGCTGGCGCTGCCGCCGAGCGTGCGCGTCGAGCAGATGAAGCTTCAATAAAGTGATGAGTGCTGAGTGCTGAGTGCTGAGTCGCGTGTAACGTTCGAGCTCCTTCAAAAAGACGGTTCGGCGCGGCTCGGACGGATCAACACGCCTCACGGCCTCATCGACACGCCGGTCTTCATGCCTGTCGGCACGCTCGGAAGCGTGAAGGCGCTGACCACGCACCAGCTGAAGTCACTCAGCATTCAGCACGCGGCACTCAGCACTCCGCGCATCATCCTCAACAACACCTACCACCTGATGCTCCGTCCGGGCGTCGATCTCCTCGAGAAGCTCGGCGGCGTCCACGCCTTCATGAACTGGGACCGCGCGGTGCTGTCCGACTCCGGCGGCTTCCAGGTCTTCTCGCTGGCGGCGATCCGCAAGGTGCGCGAGGAAGGGGTCGAGTTCCGCAGCCACATCGACGGCTCGACGCACTTTCTGTCGCCGGAGACGTCGATCGACATCCAGACGCGGATGGGCGTCGACATCGCCATGGCCTTCGACGAGTGCCCGGCGTACGGGCTGTCGCGCGAGGACGTCGAGAAATCGCTCGAGCTGACGCACCGGTGGGCAAAGCGCTCGCTCGCCGCCCGCCGCCCGGCGCTCCCCGGACTCTTCGGCATTGTGCAGGGCGGGATCTATCCCGAGTTGCGCAAGCGGAGCGTCGAGGAGATCGCCGCGCTCGACTTTGACGGCGTTGCCATCGGCGGCGTCTCGGTCGGTGAGCCGAAGAACGAGATGCTCGAGGTGATGCACTTCACCGCGCCGCTGCTGCCGGCGGACAAGCCGCGCTACCTGATGGGCGTCGGGACGCCCGAGGATCTGCTGGACGGCGTGGCGGCGGGCATCGACATGTTCGACTGCGTGATGCCGACGCGTAACGCGCGCAATGGCACCCTCTTCACCAGCGCGGGGAAGGTGGCCATCAAGAACGCAAAGTACGCCGCGGACACCCGGCCGCTCGACGAACGCTGCGGCTGCGTCACCTGCACGACCGTTTCACGGGCCTACCTGCGGCACCTCTATCTCAACGGCGAGATCGCCGCGCTGGTCTACAACACCATCCATAACGTCTGGTTTTACCTTGACTTGATGAGGGGAGTTCGGCAAGCTATCGCGCTCAACTCGTTCGGGTCCTACCGCGAGACCTTCCTCACGAGGCTCCAGGAATCAGCATGAATACCATTGCTTTGCTTCAGGCCGGCGGCTCCGGCGCGTTTCTCGTCCAGATCCTTCCGATCGCCGCAATCTTCCTCGTCTTCTATTTCATCGTCATCGCCCCCGCGAACAAGCAGCGGCGGAAGACGCAGGAAATGCTGAGCGCGCTGAAAAAGGGAGATCGCGTCGTCACGCAGGGCGGGATTTACGGGACGGTCCAGGGTGTTGAGCCCGACGTCGTTTACCTCAAGATCGCCGAAAACATCAAAGTCAAAGTGGCGCGTTCGGCGATTACCAGCCTCGTCTCGGGCGAGACGGGCGAATAGCACTTTTCCGGAGGAACACAATCTTGAATCGCGGTCTCTGGTGGAAAATCGCATTGATCCTCGCCGTGCTGATCGGCTTCAGCGCGGCCGTGGTACCGACCAAGAACAACCCTGAGCCGATCAAGCGCGGCCTCGACCTCAAGGGCGGGACGCACCTTGTCATGCGCGTCAACGTCGGCGACGCCACGCGCATCGAAGTGGACCAGGGCGCCGAGCAGCTCAAGGCGCAGGCGAAGAAGAACAACCTTCCCACGCCGACGACCCGCCGCATCGACGACCTCACGTTCGTCGCCACCGTCCCCGGGGGTGTCTCCACCGCCGACTACGAGCGGATTGCCAAGGACTACCTCCCGTCCTTCGACCTGGGCCGCACCCCGGAGGGCGCGCTGCAGTTCAAGATGAAGCCGCAGGCGGCGAGCGCGCTGGAGCGCGACACCGTGGCGCATTCGGTCGAGACCATCGACAACCGCGTCAACGCCCTCGGCGTCAGCGAGCCGTACATCGCGCCGGAGAGCGGCAACCGCATCGTCATCCAGCTTCCGGGCGTCGACGACCCGGCGCGCGTGAAGGACATCATCAAGACCACCGCGCAGCTGCAGTTCCGCATCGTCGAAGGGACGCCGGCCCCGACCCCCGAGGCGACGCTCGCTTCGGTCGACCCGTCGCTGAAGAACGAGGTCGACATCCTTCCCGGCACCCGCGAGGACGAGCTGGGCCGCGCCGCCGGCACCGAATACTACGCGGTCCGCAAGACCGTCCCGGTCACCGGCACCGACCTGAAGAACGCCCGCGTGCAGAAGGGCCGCCTCGGCGAGCCGAGCGTCGGCTTCTCCCTCACCCCGGAAGGGGCGAAGAAGTTCGGCGAGCTGACCGGCAACAACGTCAACCGCCGCCTGGCCATCGTCCTCGATAACAAGGTCGTCTCCGCGCCGAACATCAAGAGCCGCATCGACGACCAGGGCACCATTGAAGGCAGCTTCACCAGCCAGCAGGCCTCGGACCTCTCGCTGGTCCTCCGCAGCGGCTCGCTGCCGGCCTCGCTGACCACGCTGGAAGAGCGCACCGTCGGACCGTCGCTCGGCCGCGACTCGATCCGCCAGGGCGTGCTCGCCTCGGTGATCGGCTTCGTCGCCCTCATCCTCGCCGTGATGCTCTACTACAAGGGCGCGGGCATCAACGCCGTGCTGGCGCTGCTGCTCAACCTCATGATCATCCTGGGGATGATGGCCATCTTCAAGGCGGCGCTGACGCTGCCCGGCATCGCCGGCCTGATCCTGACGCTGGCCATGGCGGTCGACTCGAACGTGCTCGTCTTCGAGCGCATCCGCGAGGAGCTGCGCGACGGCAAGACCGTGCGCGCGGCCATCGAGAACGGCTTCTCGCGAGCCTTCGGCACCATCATCGACACGCACATGACCACCATCATCGCGGCGCTGTTCCTCTACCAGTTCGGCAGCGGTCCGATCCGGGGATTCGCCGTGACGCTGCTCATCGGACTCTTCGCCTCGGTCTTCACCGCGTTTTTCGTCTCGCGCGTGATCTTCGATCTGGTCTACAAGCCGACTGAGCGGCCGGCCACGATCAGCATCTAAATATCGCAAGGATTTATCATGCAGATTTTCGTCAACTCAAAATACGATTTCATCAAGTGGCGCTACGCCGCCGTGGCCTTCTCCGTGATCTGGATCCTGGTCGGCCTCGGCTTCTTCATCAAGCGCGGCATCAACTGGGGCATCGACTTCGCCGGCGGCGCCAGCATCACGCTGAAGTTCAAGGACGCCGTTCCTCTGGACCGCCTCCGCGCCGAGCTGAAGGACGCCTCCATCCAGCAGTACGGCAAGGCCGAGGAGCGCGCCGTGCTGATCCGCCTCCCGCAGCAGGGCCGCGAGGGCGACTACGCCGCCGAGATCGTGGGCAAGCTCAATCGCGACCTCAACCCGCAGGGCGCCGGCAAGCTCGACCTCAACTACCAGGGCCGCGACGGCATCACCGAGCTGCTGGCCAGCACCGATCCCGACATCAAGGGAACGAATGCCGCCGCGCACGACTACTACAAGAACGTGGCGCAGAACGTCATCGCCCGCCGCTCGGAGCTCGGGCTCTTCACCAACACGAGCCAGGTGACGTCGACGCCCGGCGTGACCACCGGCATCGCCCGCGTGCTCAACGAGAAAACGTTCCTCGGCTCATTCAACGTGCTCAATCAGGAGACGGTCGGTCCGCAGGTCGGCAAGGAGCTGCAGCAGAAGGCGCTTATGGCAGTCCTGCTGTCGACCCTGGCCATGGGCATCTACCTCTGGCTGCGCTTCGACCTGATGTTCGGCATCTCGGCCGTCATGTGCATCATCCATGACGTCCTCATCTCGATCGCCTTCCTCGGCATGATCAACGGCGAGGTCTCGCTGAACATCATCGCCGCGCTGCTGCTCATCGTCGGCTTCTCCATCAACGATACGGTGGTCATGTACGACCGCGTGCGCGAGAACAAGCGGAAGCTCAAGACGCGCATGCCGTTCGAGGACCAGCTCAACCTGGCCATGAACCAGACGCTGTCGCGGACCATCCTCACCTCCGGCACCGTGGTCATCGTCCTCATCGCCCTGCTGATCTTCGGCGGCAAGGTCATCCACGAGTTCGCCTGGATCCTGCTGATCGGCGTCCTGGCCGGCACCTACTCGACGATCACCATCGTCCCGGCGGTGGCCATCGCCTGGAACAACCTGACCGGCCGCACGCACGACATGTCGGGTCCCGCGCGCGGCACCACGTCGCGCGTCGAGCCGCCTCCCGTGCGCGAGGAGAACGACCGCCGCCCGCAGCGCAAGCGCCGCGCCGGCTGAGCGAAGCGCAGCATCGAAACAACGAAGCGGCGCCCGTCACCGGGCGCCGCTTCTCGTTTCATGAAGCGATGGTGTAGATGAACGTCGAGTTCGCGTTGATGGCCGTCGCGGTGAAGTCCACCGTTCCGCCGCCGCCGTTCTGCGCCGTCAGGTAGCGGCCGTTCGCGCTACGCAGCGCGACGGCATCGCCGTTGACGATGGTGCCGGCGCCGTTGACGCGCACGATGGTGAACGTCTCGTTCGCCCCGGCGGCGTTCGGCGTGGCGGTGGCGCCCGCGCCGCCGCCATTGATCGCGCTCAGGTAGTTGCCGTTGCGCGCCACCAGCGTCACCGCTTCGTTCGACGCCAGCGTGTTGCCGGATTTGGGGAAGACAAACCGCGCGTTGGACACGATCGACGTCTGCGTCGCGCTGACCGTCCCCGCCGTCACGCCGACGTAGTACCCGCCCGCCGTCCGCAGCGCCGCGCGCGGCGAGTAGATGTCGCCGCTGAGCGTGGTGGTCATGCGATAGGCGGTCACGTGCCGCGTGTGGCCGTCGAGGTTCTGGCCGGTCTGCCAGAAGTTCCCGATCAGCCAGAAATCGAACTCCTTTCCGGTGTTGGTCGGCGTCGACGTGCCGCCGTTCGCGGACACGGTGAAGGCGGGCTCCCAGCCGTTGCCGCCCTGCGGCTTGAGGAACGTCATGTCGATGGTGCTCTGGAAGGCGAACGGCGTATCGAGATCGGGAGCGCTCCAGAGCTGCAGCAGGTCGGGCGTGTTCGGCGCGACGTAGCGGTTGCTCACGGCGACGATCCGCGACGGACTGCCGGACACCGGCGAGCTGTGCACGCGCGCCATCGCCCCCTGCTGCACCACTGACGGAACGGGGAACAGCGAATAGGCGTTGAGCGCGGCGGTGTCGAGGAAGCCGTTGGCGGGAGTGTTGACCCAGAGGTAGTGATTCGGGTCGGGCCCGTGCGCGGCGATCTGCCACTGGCCGAAGCCGTCGGCGTTGGCCTGGTTGATCGGCGCGCGCAGCATGATCTGTCCGGCGTGCCACAGCTCGGAGAGCAGCAGGTAGAAGTAGTTGTTATCGACGATGAGCTGTGTGACCAGCAGGCCGCCGGAGCAGTCGTCCTTCTCGTGCGTGGTGCGGAACAGGTGGCGGCGGATGGTCCACGACTTCCCGTCGTCGGAGACCGCCCACGCGGCGAGGAAGAGGTCGCCGGGAGTCCAGCCGTTGTTCTGCGGATTGTTGATCGTCTCCGAAAAGGCCATGTACCACTTGCCGTTGACGTTGACGACCTTCGGGTCGGCGGCGCCGGTGGCGAACGACAGCGCGTCGGTGAGGTCGCGGCCGCAACCGCCGGGCGAAGCCGCCTTCACCGGGTTCGGGATCGCCGCGTTGATCGCCGCGGCGCTAATGACCGGCTTCCATCCCGCCGCGCCGGTGAGGTTGCAGTCGTTCGGCCACTGGCGCGGCCATTCACCGACGGACGGATTGGTGGCCACGCGCGTCGACACACCGGTGGTGAAGTTCTGATACAGCCACGACGGCACGCTGCTGCCGGTCGACTTCCAGACCACGCCGGCGTTGTCGCCGCATCGCGCGTCGCGCTGCAGCGGCGGCGTGCTCGGATCGCAGGGCGCGGGCTGGCCGCGATAGCACCAGTCGGGATTCGTGTTTTCCGGAAAGACGAGGTTGAGCATGTCCGTGCCGAGGTGATTCCAGGCACCGGACGCCGCGAGGTAGGCGCCGAAGAGATAGTAGTTGCCGCTCACCTGCGCCACCGACAGGCCGCTGGTGGCGGCCATCTGGAAATTGAGATCGGTACGGCGCGTGGGCGAGTCGGATTGCACGACGCGCGGCTTCATCTCGATGATGGTTTGCGCGTCGACGTGAGCCGCGGACAGACAGACTGCGAGAACAGCCATGGTTCGTTTCATCACTGCCTCCTGAACCGGCGCGACGTTCCGCGGTACGCGCGCCGATCGGAGCAATATCGATTCGCGCGGACAGCTGTGGGTGACGCGCGGGTCACGCCTCTGGTGCGAATCCGCTTGCGATGTTGGTAGACTCGCGCGCCTGATGAGCGACGACGCGCTCGACTATCACTTCAACGGCCGCCCCGGAAAGATCGAGGTCATCCCGACCAAGCCGACGGCCACGCAGCGCGACCTGGCGCTCGCCTACACGCCGGGCGTGGCCAAGCCGTGCCTGGAGATCGCCCGCAATCCGGACGATGTCTACAAGTACACGGCGAAGGGCAACCTGGTCGCCGTCATCACCAACGGCACCGCGGTCCTCGGGCTCGGCAACATCGGCCCGGCCGCCGGCAAGCCGGTGATGGAAGGCAAGGGCGTCCTCTTCAAGCGCTTCGCCGACATCGACGTCTTCGACCTCGAGCTCGACACGCGCGACACGGAGGAGTTCATCCGCGCCGTCAAGCTGCTCGAGCCGACCTTCGGCGGCATCAACCTCGAGGACATCGCCGCCCCCGAATGCTTCGTCATCGAAGAGCGGCTGAAGGCCGAGATGTCCATCCCGGTCTTCCATGACGACCAGCACGGCACTGCCATCATCTCCGCCGCCGCGCTGAAGAACGCGCTGGAAGTGGCCGGTAAGAAGATCGAGGATGTCACGATCGTCATCTCCGGCGCCGGCGCCGCGGCCATGGCCTGCCTGCGGCTGTACATCCAGATGGGACTCCGCAAAGAGCACGTCATCCTCACCGACAGCAAAGGCGTGATCTTCAAAGGCCGCACGATCGACATGACGTCGTACAAGGAGGAGTTCGCGGCGGAGACGAAGGCGCGCACGCTGGCCGAGGCGCTGGCCGGCGCGGACGTCTTCGTCGGACTGTCGGTCGGCGGCATCGTCACGCAGGACATGGTTCGCGCCATGGGCCCGAACCCGATCGTCTTCGCCATGGCCAATCCCGATCCGGAGATCCCATACGACGAGGCGGTCGCCGCGCGTCCTGACGTGATCATGGCCACCGGCCGCTCCGACTTCCCGAACCAGGTCAACAACGTCCTCGGATTTCCGTTCATCTTCCGCGGCGCGCTCGACTGCCGCGCCACGACCATCAACGATGAGATGAAACTCGCCGCGTCGCACGCGCTGGCCAATCTGGCGAAGGAGGACGTCCCCGACTCCGTCCTCCGCGCGTACGGCAGCGAGCGGTTCTCGTTCGGGCGCGAATACCTCATCCCGAAACCGTTCGACTGGCGCGTGCTGCTGAACGTGCCCGTCGCCGTGGCACGCGCCGCGGCGGAGACCGGCGTGGCGAAGGAGCCGATCGCCGACTACGACGCTTACCGCCGCCGCCTAGAGCAGCTGCTCGGCCGCTCGCGCGGCACGATGCACGCGCTCTACGACCAGGCCAAGAGCGATCCGAAGCGCATCGTCTTCCCCGAGGGCGACCAGGAGAAGATCATCCGCGCGGCGAAGATCCTCATCGACGAGGGGCTAGCGCATCCGATTCTCCTGGTGCGCCGCGCCGTCGTCGCGCCGCTGCTGAAGAAGTTCGACATCGACGAGTCGAAGCTCACCATCATCGACGTCGAGACGTGTGAGAAGCGCGAGCAGTACGTCCGGCGCTTCTACGAGCTGCGCATGCGACACGGCATCACCTCCGCAGACGCCGCGCGCATCCTCAACAGCCGCAACTACTTCGCCATGATGATGGTGGAGGCGGGCGACGCCGACGGGGTGATCGCCGGCCTGCGCGCATACTACCCGGCCACCATCCGCCCCGCGCTGCAGATCATCAAGACGCGGCCGGGCGTGAAGAAGGTTTCCGGCGCGTATCTATTGATGTTCAAGAATCGGATGCTGGTGCTCGCCGACACGACGGTGAACATCGATCCGAGCGCCGAGGACCTGGCGGACATCGCCGCGCTGACCGCGGAGACCGCGCGGCGGTTCAACCTCGAGCCGCGCATCGCCATGATCTCGTTCTCGAACTTCGGTTCGACCAGCCACGCCGACTCGGAAAAAGTGCGCGACGCGGTGCGCATCCTGAAGGAGCGCCGCCCCGACCTGCTGGTCGAGGGCGAGATGCAGGCCGACACGGCGGTGGAGCCCGACATCGCGCGCGCCGACTACCCGTGGTGCGCGATCCAGGTCGACGCGAACGTCCTGATCTTCGCCAACCTCGACGCCGCGAATGCCGCCTACAAGCTGCTCTGGCGCCTCGGCGGCGCGGAGGCGATCGGCCCGATCCTGCAGGGGATGGCCAAGCCGGTGCACGTGCTACAGCGCGGCGTCGACGTGAACGACATCGTCAACATGGCGGCCATCGCCGTGGTCGACGCGCAGAACGCGATGTAGGGCTACTCCGGCGCCGGTGTCAGGCAGCTCCGCACCAGCGCGCTCAACACGTTGATGTCGAACGGCTTGGGCAGGAAGGCGCAGATGCCTTTGTCGACGGCACTGGCGATCTCCGGCGCGCGGTTGGCGCTGACGATGATCACCGGGATGCTGCGGAGGTCGGGATCGCCGGCGCGCTCCTGTAGGACGTCGAAGCCGGACATGATCGGCATCATCAGGTCGAGGACGACCGCGGAGGGATGGCGCGCGCGCATGACGTCGAGCGCCTCGCGGCCGTTGCCCGCCTCGAGGAACTCGTAGTCGTCGCTGCGCTTGAGCGCGGCGATCATCATGCGACGAATGCTCACGTCGTCGTCGACGACGAGAACAGACGCCCGCCCCTCTACACCTGCGGAAGTTGGGACCATTGCCTCATTCATGGCATGCACAAGCGGTGCCCCATGTTAGAGAGACGCGCGATGAAAATTGCCGTGGCCATGTCGGGCGGGGTCGATTCGTCGACCGCCGCGTACATCCTCAAGTCCGCCGGACACGAGGTGGTCGGACTGTCGATGCAGATGTACGACAACCTGCAGAACGCCGACTCCCCGTACGGCGGTTGCTGCACCATCGACGACCTGGCCGACGCGCGCCGCGTGGCGTGGAAGCTTGAGATCCCCCACTTCACGCTCAACCTGGAACAGAATTTTCACGAGAAGGTGATCGCGCCCTTCGTCCAGTCGTACCTCAGCGGGATGACACCGAGCCCGTGCGTGCTTTGCAACACGCACGTGAAGTTCGACCTCTTCCATCAGAAGGCACTGGCCATCGGCGCGGAGAAGATCGCTACCGGCCACTACGCGCGCATCACCGCGGCGGACGGTGGTCGGGTGGAACTGCGCAAGGCGCGCGACCTGGCCAAGGATCAGTCGTATTTCCTCTTCGAGCTGACGCAGGAGCAGCTGCGCGAGGCGCTCTTCCCGCTCGGCGAGCTGACCAAGCCCGAGGTGCGCGTCATCGCCGAGGAGGCGGGGCTGTCGGTGGCGCGGAAGAAGGAGTCGTACGAGATCTGCTTCGTGCCGCAGAAGGACAGCTACGCCGCGATCGTGGAGAAAGAGGCAGGCATCGCGCCGGGCGCCGAGTCGGGCGAAATCGTCGACGTCGACGGCGTCGTGGTCGGACGCCACGACGGCTACTACCACTTCACCATCGGCCAGCGGCGCGGGCTGCAGATGGGCGGCGCCGCCGACCGTACATACGTCGTCGACGTCAACCCGTTCACCAAGCGCGTCACCGTCGGCCCGGCCTCGGCGCTGGAGCGCGACGAGCTGATTGCGGAGAAGATGCACTGGATCTCGGGCGAGGCGCCGTCGGGCCCGGTCGAGGTGCAGGCTCGCGTCCGCTCGCGCGCCGCGGACATCGCCGCGACAATCACGCCGCTCGGCGGCGGCCGCGCGCGGATGCAGTTCGCGCAGAAGCTGCGCGCTGTCGCGCCGGGTCAGGCGGTGGTGATGTATGACGGCGATCTCTGCCTGGGCGGCGGCTGGATCAGTCGTTTCTGATCGTGACCTCGCCGGTGCCGTTGTCGATCATCTGCAGGAACGAGATCAAGGTGCCGGGGTTGCTGGTGGCGATCACCTCGACGTCGATGGTGGCGTTGTGCAGGTCGCCGAGCGCCTCGCGCGACTCGCCGATGATCTCCTCGGCGACCGGATAAAGGGCGAAGCCGCCGTTTGCCAATACCAGGTAGTCCTTCATGTGCGCGGCGGTGTTGTCGGCCTTACCTCCCGGCAGGGCGTAGCGGACGGTGACCCTCACGCGCACGTCGCGCCCGCTGGTCTCGCGCACGAACAATTTTGTCCGGTAGGTGAGCGGACGCGCGGCGGCCACGGTGGCGGCCGATGCATCGTCGACGCCCGCGAAGCGCATGCTGTTGCCGCCGGTGAGGGCGCGCGACGCCGGAATGACGGCGATGCCCGAGCCGACGCGTCCGTGCCCGGATTCCGGCAGGCTGACCGTCGCCGCCGCGCGCAACGCGGCCGGTCCGGTCACGCGCACGAATCCGGTGGCGCTCGGGTTCACCAGCAGGCGCCGCGAGCCGAAGGGAGGAATGGTCACCGTCGCCGCGGGAATCGGCGTGTCCGATGCCGCGACGGAGCCGGGAGCGACTCCGCGCCGCCGGCCCGTATCGATGATGCACTTGGTGGCCGTCGCCGTGATCGGCTCCGCTGACGCGTTGGCCAGGTTGAGGACGATTTCTCTTCCCGGGTCGCCGGCCGCCGCGGGAAAGGACAGGTCGCCATTTCCGGGGAGATGCACGATGGTGAAGGCGTCGCCGCTCTCCTTGTCGATGACCAGCGCATAGCCGTTGATCATCGTGCCTGACGTGGTGTTCCGCACGCGCGCGGTCGTGGCGCGCGCGGGAGCGACGTCCGCAATCTCGACGGAGCCGAACCGCGGAATCGTGGCCGTGCGGCTCCCGGCCAGCTGGTTGCCGTCCGAATCGAAGAAATCGACTACGGCCGACGCTCCGCCCGTGACTCCGCTCATCTCCTGCAGCACCAGCGTGGTCGTCTGCGAATCGCTCTTCGTCACGCCGGACAGCAAGATCTCGCCGCCGTCGGCGAAGCCCTGATCGGATCGGAAGGTGGGAAGCGCGGTGATCCTGGCGACGCCGTCTTTCGTGTTCACCTGCGTGTGCGCGATCGACAGAAAGCTCAGCGCCTGACCGAGGATGAGGAGGGTGTTAACAGTAGGAACGTCGCCGAACACGTTCGTCATGACGCGCGGAAACGACGCGCTGGCGAGGCGCTCGAGCACGAGGTCGAGCGCGCGACCGACGCTGCCGTCCGGCGGGAAGGCGATGGTCCGCGCTTCGAGGTTGAAGATCAGGCGATTCGAGAGCTGCAGGTCGCTGAACGACTCCGGCCGCCGCGACAGGCCGGGAACGAACATGCTCATCGGCCCTCCCGGAATCAGCTGGGCCGGAGCGTACTGGCTGGTGACCGGCTGTGCCGCGTCGGCCACCACCGTCGGCGTGCTGCCCTCGAGGTAGCGCAGCGCGAGACTGCCGTACGCGCCGGCGATGTCCCGCGCCGGCCGGCGGGTGCGGTCGATGGAGAACGCCACCGTCTTCGTCTCGCCGGAACCGAGGATGAGGTCGGGACTCGGCACGGTGATCCAGGGGACGTCGGCTACGACGACGCCGGTGACCGGCGACGCGCCGCTGTTGGTGTAGGCCACGGCGCCGGATGCGTTGACGTCGCGGCGTGCCGGCGCCGTCACCGGCACGGTCGCCGGCGGCGCCTGCACAATCAGCCGGTGAATGGGAATGGTGAGGCCGGGCGCGACGCCGTCGCCGGCGACGCTGACGAAGCCGTGCAGCGAGCCAACCTCCTGCGTCGTCGCCGCGATCGAGATCGTGCGCGAGTCGATCGCATTGAGTCTGAAGGTCACGGGCGTGACGGTGAACAGCGCGTTGTTCGTGGTCAGCGTGACGTCGGTGGCGGTGCCGCCGAGGTTCGTCAGGGTGAAGGAGTCGGTCCGCGGCGGCGAACCCGCTTCCTGAACGATGCCGCGCGGCGAGATCGAGACGGTCACGTCGGCGGGGGCGATCATCGCCACCTTGACGATGGTCGTGGCCGTCGCCGTTCCCGTCGAGCCGGTGGCGGTCAGGACGTAGGTGTTTGTAACGGGCGGGAGAGCGGCGAACTCTCCGAACAGTGTCGAAAAGCTGGTCCCGAAGATCGACACCTTGGTGGCGCCGACGGTTCGCCAGTAGACGCCCGCGGGCCCCATGGCCACCGTGCCGGGCCGCGCGTTGCCGAATGAGATCAGCGGCGTGACGGTGGTCGAGGTGCGGGTCATCTGGAACGAGATGCCCTTGCCGCTGTTCTTGCCGTGGACGCTGAAGCTCGAACCGCTGAGCGTTCCCTGAACCGGCGGGTCGATGCCGAACATGATGAAGTCGGCGGTGACCGCACCGTTGCTGATCTTGCCGCTGTCGAAATGAGCCTCGCTGTCCCACGACGTCGGGCGGAACCCCGAGCAGACGCCGCCCTCGTTCTTCACGAACGTCGGGTCGCTCAGGATGAACGACGCGCCAAGGGTGCTCCCCGACTGGATCACCTGCGCGTCGATGCGGCCGGAGTAGGAGAAGGAACTGATGTTCGTGCAGCCGGCCGTCAGGGTGACGAAGACGGTGAAGGTGCCGCTGTACATGCCGGTGGCCGACTGCGCGTGGAGCGGGCCCACAAAGGCGAGGATCGAGACAGCGGCGATGAGCGCGGGAAGTTTGAGGCACAGATTTTTAGATTGAATTCCCGAACGATATCAGAACGGGGGCGGCGTTGATACCATTGCCACGTCCATGACAGACATGACTCTCGCTCCGCCCGCCGGCGAGCCGCTGAACGTCCCGCGATGGGACACCGAGATCCCGCTGCTGGTGCTGGTGGCGATGTTCGCCTTCGCGCTCTGGGTGGCGATCTTCGTTTCGATCGTCGGCATCTTCTACGCCGTGTTCTTCGCCGTCTTCTTTTTCCTGGCGCAGCTTGCGTTCATCGCGCACCTGCGCGGCAGCTCGGTGAAGCTGGGGCCCGATCAGATGCCGGAGCTCTACGCGCGTGTGCAGTCGATCGCCGCGCGCTTCGGGATGAAGCAGCCGCCGGACGCCTACGTAATGCAGGCGGGCGGCGCGCTGAACGCGCTGGCCACGAAGCTCTTCCGGACGAACTTCATCGTCCTCTTCTCCGAGTTGCTCGAAGCGTGCGAGGACGACGACCGCGCGGCGGACTTCATCATCGCGCACGAGATCGGACATCTGCAGGCGGGGCATCTCCGCTTCCAGTGGTTCCTCGCGCCGGGCCGGCTCGTGCCATTCATCGGCAGCGCGTACTCGCGCGCCCGCGAGTACACCGCCGACCGCTACGGCGCGGCGATCTCCACCGACGCGTCGGCTGCCGTTCGCGGCCTGACCATCCTCGCCGCCGGCCCGCTGCACGCCAAGCGGGTCAATCACGCCGCGATGATGCGGCAGCGCAAGGACATGAACACAGTCTGGATGACGCTCGGCAGCTGGCTCTCGACACACCCGCCGATCGTGCACCGCATCGCCGAGCTCGACCGCGCCCTCGGCGGCGAGAAGATCGTGGCCGGGCCGGCGGTCGTCGGCGCGCTCGCCGTGATCGTCCTGGCATTCATGGTCCCTGCGGCCGGCGGCAGCTTCGCCATGTTCAAGTTCATCAGGAAGATGGACGAGATGACCAAGCTGGCGCAGCAGAGGACGGCCGCGGCATCGGCCGTGCCGGCGCCGCAGAAGGTCGAGGTGGTCGACGTGCCGGCGGCGGTGGAGACCGCGCAACGCGAGATGAAACAGCTCGCCGCGGTCGCTGACGCCTACCACGCGAAGACCGGCAGCTACCCGGCGGACGAAGACGCGCTCTACGCGCTCTGGCGTGCCGAGCATCCGGACAATCCCGAGCTGTTCGATCCGTTCGACGGCGAGCACTACGGCTATGCGCTCAGCGGCACCGGCTACACGATCTACAGCGCCGGTGCGAGCCGCGACGGCGTGGACGCTGCAAGCATGCGCATCACGCGCTGACTCAGAACAGCAGCCGCCCAGCCACCCGCGCCTCGTGATCGAGCAGCCAGCGCTTGACCTCCATGCCGCCGCCGAAGCCGGTGAGCGCGCCGCTCTTGCCGATCACGCGGTGGCAGGGGACAACCACGGGGATCGGGTTGGCGCCGTTCGCCGCGCCGACCGCGCGCACCGCGTCCGGCCGGCCGATGGCGTGCGCGATTGCGCTGTAGGTGGTCGTCTCGCCGAACGGAATGGCGCAGAGACGCGTCCAGACCGCGCGCTGAAACTCCGTCCCCGCCGGCTGGAGCGGCAGGTCAAACGCCTGCCGCTCGCCGGCAAAGTAGGCGTGGAGTTGCGCGGCGGCGTAGGCAAGCGCGCCGTCGTCGAGAGTCCAGTCCGGCCGCGGCAGGGCGCCGGCGAAGTGGATCTCGCAGATCCCCTCCGCCGATCCGGCGACGAGCAGCGCGCCGATCGGCGTGTCGACGTAGGTGTAATGAGTACGAGACGTACTATTCAACGGTGACGCTCTTAGCCAGGTTCCGAGGCTGGTCGACGTCCGCGCCGCGCCGCAGCGCGATGTAGTAGGCCAGCAGCTGCATCGGCACCACGCTGAGGATCGGCTGCAGCGGCTCGACGGTCCAGGGGATCTCGATCACGTCGTCCGCGAATTTTCTCATCTGCTCGTCGTGCTCGTCGCAGATCACGATCAGCTTGCCGTCGCGCGCCTTCACTTCCTGCAGGTTCGAGACGACCTTGTCGTAAACCGGCGTGTGCGTGGCCACCGCCACCACCGGCAGGTTCTCGTCGATCAGCGCGATCGGCCCGTGCTTCATCTCGCCGGCCGGATAGCCCTCGGCGTGGATGTACGAGATCTCCTTCAGCTTCAGCGCTCCCTCGAGCGCGATGGGGTACTGCACGCCGCGGCCGAGGTAGAGGAAGTCCTGTGCCTTGTAATACTTGTGCGCCAGCTCCTCGATGTGCTTCTCCTGCGTCTTGAGGATGGTCTCGATCTTGTGCGGGATGACGCGCATCTCGTGCATGGCGAAGCGGCGGTCGTCGACGTCGTCGCCGCGCAGCTGCCGGATGTAGAGCGCGAGCAGGTAGAACGCGGTGAGCTGGGTGGTGAAGGCCTTGGTCGAGGCCACGCCGATCTCCGGCCCGGCGTTGGTGTAGATCACGCCGTCGGACATGCGCGTGGCCGCCGCGCCGATCACGTTGCAGATGGTGATCAGCTTCGCACCTTTGGCTTTGGCTTCCTGCATACCGGCGATGGTGTCGGCGGTCTCGCCCGACTGCGTCACGCCGATGACCAGCGTCGACTCGTCGACGATCGGGTTGCGGTAACGGTACTCGGAGCCGTAGTCGACCTCGATCGGGATCCGCGCGGCGTCCTCGAGTAGGAACTTGCCGACCAGCCCCGAGTGCCACGACGTGCCGCAGGCGATGACGTGCACCTTCCGGATCTTCGACCACTGCTCGGGCGTCAGCTCGAGGTCGTTGAAGAAGATCTCACCCGACTCCTCGAACATCCGGCCGTTGAAGGTGTCGCGCACGGCGCGCGGCTGCTCGTGGATCTCCTTGAGCATGTAGTGCCGGTAGCCTTCCTTCTCGGCCATCACGGCGTCCCACATGATCTTCTTCGGCGCGCGGTCGATCGGCTGGTCTTTCTGATCGAAGAGCTGGACCGACTCCTGGTCGACGACGGCGTACTCGCCGTCCTCGAGATAGATGATGTTGCGGGTGTAGGCGAGGAGCGGCGCGACGTCGGAGGCGATGATGTTCTCGTTCTCGCCGAGGCCGACCACCAGCGGCGGGCCGTGCTTGGCGGCGACGATGGTGCCCGGCGCGCTGCCGTCGATCATCACCAGCGCGTAGTGGCCTTCCAGCTGCTTCAGTGTCTTCTTCACGGCCTCGACGAACGGCGTGCCGTCCTTCATCGTCTCTTCGATGAGGTGGGCGACGACTTCGGTGTCGGTCTCGGTGCGGAACTCGTGTCCCGCCTTCTGCAGGCTCTGTTTGAGCGGGAGGAAGTTCTCGATGATGCCGTTGTGGATGACCACCACCTTGCCGCTGCAGTCGCGGTGCGGGTGGGCGTTGTTCTCGTTCGGCTTGCCGTGCGTGGCCCAGCGCGTGTGCCCCATGCCGAACGAGCCCTTGACCGGCTTCTCCGCGAGCTTCGCCTCGAGGTTCGACAGCTTCCCCTCGGCGCGCACCACGTCGACGCCGTTGCCGTTGACCACGGCGATGCCCGCGCTGTCGTAGCCGCGGTACTCCAGTTTCTTCAGTCCGCCGATGAGAACCGGCACCACGTCACGCGTGCCGACGTATCCGATGATTCCGCACATGGTTCCTCAGTTAGAATCCGCGCCGGTGAGAAAGTTCCTCGCGGCGCTTGTGATGGTGAGTCTGGCCTGTGGCAAGCGCGGCGACCCGCACCCGCCGGTTCCGATCATTCCGCAGGCCACCAGCGACCTCGTTGTAGCACAGCGTGGTTCCAAAGTTCTGCTCTCCTGGGCTTACCCGGCGCTGACCGTGGCGGGAAAGAATCTGACCGGCGTCCGTCGCGTCGTCGTCTACCGCGCCGTCGAGCCGTTTCCCGTCGTTCAACCGCCGGAACCCGATACCACCACAACCCCGCAGCCCATTGCCGCGTTCGCCAAAGTGCCCCCGCTGACGCCCGCTCAATTCGTGAAGCTACGGAGCAAGGCAGACAGCATAGAAGGCGCCAACCTGCCGGCCGCCAGCGCCGGCGCCCGCCTGACCTTCGAAGACACCCCGCAGCTGCACACCTCCGACGGCCGCCCGGTGCGGCTGACCTACGCGGTGGTGACCGAGGGGGCGAACGCGACGGGCGACCTGTCGAACCTGGTCAGCATCGTGCCGCTCGACGTCCCCGTGCCGCCGGCCGGGCTGGCCGCCGCGCCGAAGCCGCAGGGCATCGTCCTGACCTGGACCGCGCCGAAGGCGGCGATCGCGCCGAACGCCAAGCCGTTCATCAGCGGCTACAACGTCTACCGCACCTCCGCCGGCGAGACCGCCAGCGAGTTGACGCGGCCGATCAACGCGGCGCCGGTCAGCGCCACGACCTACACCGACGCGCCGCCGTACGGGAAGTTCACGTACTTTGTCACCGCCGTCGCCGCGCCGCGCATCGAGTCCGATCCGTCCACGGTCGTCACCGCGGAGTTCAAGGACCTCACGCCGCCGCCGGCGCCGAAGAACGTCGAGGCGCTGCTCGAGCCGAAGGCGGTGCGCCTGATCTGGGAGCCGGTGGCCGCCGCCGACCTCGCCGGCTACCGCGTCTACCGCACCGAGGGAGTGGGACACGAGCCCGACATCAAGGAGATCGGGACCGTGCCGATGTTCGCGGCGCCAATCACCACGACGTACGCCATCGACGCGGGCGCCGATCCCGGCATCGCCTACAAGTACGCGGTGACCGCGGTGGACAAGAACGGCAACGAGAGTGAGCGCGTGTGGACCGGTTGGGTCGTCGTGCCGAAGACGCCGTAGCGCTGCTCGCGCTCGCCCTCGGCGCGTTCCTCCGCTTCGACGGCCTCGGCACGCCCAGCTACTGGCTCGACGAGATCCTCCACCAGAACATCGACGCCGCATCGCGGCCGTGGTGGCAGTGGCTGACGGGATTCGAGCGCGAGAATGGGCCGCTCTACTACCTGCTGCAACTCACCGGCAGCGAATGGGTGGGACGGCTGCTGCCGGCGCTGTTCGGCATCGCGGCGATCGCGCTGGTGGCGTCGGTCTCGCGCATCGCCGCGCTGCTGCTCGCGGTGTCACCGCTCGCGGTCTACTACTCGCGCGAGGCGCGGCCGTATGCGCTGCTGATGCTGCTGACCGCCGCGCTGATCGTGCTGCTGCTGCGCGGAAAGACGTTCGCCGCCTGCGCGGTGATCGTGGCCATCCTCTACTCGTGCGCGATGGGCGCGCCGGTCGTGGCCGGCGCGCTGGCGGTCGCGTTGCTGCTGCGGTCGTGGTGGGTGGCCGGCACCGCGGCCGGCGCGCTCGCGCTCTTTCCTCTGCTCTACCGCACGACCACGAACGTCACCACCGGCCCACCTTTCCCCGCGCTTGGTCTGCCGTTCGCCATGACCGTCTTGCGCAACCTGTCGGTGACCGCGCTGGGCGGGGAGGTGGCGGGGCGGGCGGCGGTGGGGATGTTCGCCCTGGCGGTGCTGGGGGCGGTGGTGCTGGCGCGGCGGGAGCGGCGGACGGCGATCGTCATCGCCGGCATGACGCTCGTGCCGCTGGTGGTCACGCTCGCCGCGCTCTGGAAGTTCGGGCACTGGTACGGCGCGCGGTACATCGCGCCGGTAGTCGTCGGGTACGTGGTGCTGGCCGGATTCGGGATCGCGGCCGTAGCGCGGGCCCTCACCCGCCGCTTCGCGGCACCCTCTCCCGCCAAGCGGGAGAGGGAGGCTGAGGCACAAGCGTGGCTTGCGGTCGCGATCGCCCTCGTCTTCGCCTGGCAGGCCTGGCCCGCCGTGCGCACCGAGCCGTGGCGCAAGCTCGACTGGCGCGCCATCGCGGACAAGATCGCGCACTACGCGCACGCGGGCGACCTGGTCATCGCCGGCGAGCCGTGGTCGGAGGCGGCGCTGCGGTATTACCTGCGCGGCCGCGTACGGCTGGAAGGTATCCCCTATCCGTCCGTCGCGGAGGCACTTACGTACTCGCAGCCCGGCGTCTGGCTTGCGACTGGCGGGTATGGAAGTAACGCCACACGTACTTGGATGTGTCGCTATCAGATCGTTCTGGCCAGCGCTTTGGAGGACTTTCGCCTGCACTACGCCGGCGACTTTCTCCGCGAGCGCGGCGGCCCCCCCGAGTGGCGCGCGTTCGAGGCGGCGACAGGCGAAAACTTCGTCATCGACCTGGCCGCGGCCGAGAACCGCTTCCTCGACCCCGGCTGGGCGATGCCGGAGGGTTTCCGCTGGGCGGTCGGCACGCGCTCGTCGGTCACCTTCCCGCGCTGGAGCACGCGCGACCGCGCGATCCGCCTGCGCGTGATGCCGATGGAGAACGCCGCGCTACCGCCGCAAACCGTGCGCGTGTCGCTCAACGGGCAGCCGATCGGCGAGTTGACGTTGACCTCCGGCTGGCAGGAGCGCGAGCTTCGCACGCCCGCCGCCGCGTGGCGCAACGGCCTGAACACGCTCGCCTTCGATTTCGGCCGTGCCGCGGCGCCCGCCGATCTCGATCCGAAAGCATCGGATCACCGGCCGCTCGCCGCCGCGTTCGAGTGGATCAGTGTGGGCGCGCCCGCCCCCGGGCGCGCTGCGCTGCCGAGGGCGGCAGCGCCCACACTACGCATCGCCTCCGCCCCGTTCATCGACGAGCAGTCCGCGTGGCGCCACACGCGCACGCGCTTCGGACCGGCACCTGCCGCCATGGCCGGCCGTCTCGGATTCGATCCCGAGGCCGCGGGCCGCGTGCATCTGGAGAACCTCGTCGAGTCGGTTGCCTACGGCAGCGACTGCGAGGACGACCACGCCTTCCTGCAGCGCGCGTTCACGACGATCCTCGCCCGCCCGCCCGACCAGTACGAGGAGCGCGAGTTGGCCAAGTTGCCGCGTATCAAGGTACCGGTGCGGCTGACGAAGTCGGAGGAGTTCCGCCGAGCAGTTCTCGCAGCCGCTCCGGATCGCGCGTCGGCTCCTGGCACGCGTAGCCCTGGCAGACGTACGCCATGACCTGATCGGCTGCGCGCTGCTCCATCAGCGGCAGATCGGCCGCGCCGTCTCCGGCGACGAGCACGCGATGCGGAAGGAACGTCTCGCCGACGACGTGGCGCAGCGCGCGGAACATCGGATCCTCGACCGAGCCGGTGATGGCGACCTCGCGCGGCTGCCCGGCGCGCCACTCGCCCGCGCCGAGGAGGAAGCCGAAGCCGGACGGATAGCGCTCGGCCAGCGGCCAGGTCGACTCCAGCGCGCGCGTCGCGGCGCGTGCATGGCGCTCGTCGGCGAACAGCAGCGCCAGGCGCAGCAGCACATCGACGGCCACCGAGTTTCCGGCGGGCGTAGCGTTGTCGAAGAGGTCCTTCGGCCGCGTGATCAGCTTCTCGTGATCGACCGGCGTGTCGAAGAAGCCGCCCTTCTCATCGGCAAAGCGCTCCAGCACCTGGTCCATGGCGCGTTTCGCCGCGTCGAGGTAGCGCCGGTCGTGCAGCGCCTCGAAGGCGAGCGTCAGCCCCCATGCGAAGCCGGTGTAGTCCTCGAGCAGTCCGGGGATCTTCTCCGTGCGCATGACGCGGCCATCGGCGTCAGCGCGCGACAGGAGGAACTCCGCGTTGTGCCGCACGCGGTCGTGGTAGCGGTCGAAGGCCAGGCAGCCATCAGCGAATGCGGCGAGCATCCAGCCGTTCCAGCCGGTGAGGATCTTCTCGTCGCGCGCCGGCCAGACGCGCTGTGCGCGGACGCCGTACAGCTTGCATTTGCCGCGCGCAACGAGGTCGGCCGCGCTCTCAACGTCGCCCACCACGTTGAGGATGTTCGTCTCCTCCCAGTTGCCGCGCTCGGTGACGTCGAAGAGGTCGCAGAAGACGGGTCCCTCTTCCGGCCCGAGGATCTCCATTACCTCGGCACGCGTCCAGACGTAGAACTTTCCCTCTTCACCCTCGGAGTCAGCGTCGAGCGTCGAGTAGAAGCCGCCGTTCGGCGCGGTCATCTCCCGCTCGACGAAGCCGAAGATCTCGCGCGCGATCCGCGCGAAGAGCGGCTGCCGCGACCACTGCCAGGCTCGCGTGTAAAGCCGCGCCAGCAGCGCGTTGTCGTAGAGCATCTTCTCGAAGTGCGGTACCAGCCAGCGCGCGTCGGTGGAGTAGCGGTGGAAGCCGCCGCCGACCTGGTCGTAGATGCCGCCGTGCGCCATCTTGGTCAGCGTGTGGACGATCACGTCGTCGTACCCGCCGCGCTGCATCAGGAAGTCGAGTGTCATCGACGGCGGGAACTTCGGCGCGCCGCCGAAGCCGCCGTGCACCGGGTCGTAGCCCTGCGCGATACGCGCCGCGGCGCGGTCGAGCGACGCATGATCGATGACGGTCCCGCCCTTCACGTCGAGCGACGCGCCGATGGCCTGCGTTACCTCGGCCGCCGCGTCGCGCACCGCCTCCGGACGCGAGCGGTACGCCTCCGACACGTGCGCCAGCACGCGACGGAAGCCGGGCATGCCGTGGCGGTCGTCCGGCGGGAAGTAGGTGCCGGCATAGAACGGCTGCGCCTCCGGTGTGAGGAAGACCGACATCGGCCAGCCGCCGTGCCCCGTCATCAGCTGCACTGCCTGCATGTAGATCGAGTCGACGTCCGGCCGCTCCTCGCGGTCCACCTTGATGGAGACGAAGTGCTCGTTGAGCACGCGCGCCGTCTCCTCGCTCTCGAACGACTCGCGCTCCATCACGTGGCACCAGTGGCATGCCGCGTAGCCGATCGACAGGAACACCGGCTTGTCCTCGGCGCGCGCTTTGGTGAACGCCTCCTCGCCCCACGGGAACCAGTCGACGGGGTTGTGCGCGTGCTGCAGCAGGTAGGGCGAGGTTTCGTTTGCGAGGCGGTTCATTCAGTTCCAGCGAGCGGGTTGCAGGTTGCAGCGAGCAGGGGTTGGCGGGCCTGCTCGCTGCTCGCTGCGGCCTGCTCGCTAGTCAATGAAATCACGGTTTTCAGGCCGCGTACTGCGCGGAGCAACTCCCGAGCCGTTCGGGTGAAAGATCTCCTCGATGGTCAGGGTGAACAGCGCGGCGATGCTGAAGGCGAGCGGGAGCGATGGGTCGTACTTGCCGGTCTCGATGGCGTTCACCGTCTGCCGGGAGACGCCGAGGCGCTCCGCCAGATCGCCCTGCGACCAGCCGCGCGTGCCGCGCAGCTCGCGTACGCGGTTGTTCATCGCTCCGCTCCCGCGCCGTAGCGGCGCATGGCGATGAACTGACCGATGGCCCAGAAGACGGCCATGACCACGAAGGGATCGCCGCTGTCGAGCTTCGGCGCGCCGAGGCGCTCGAAAAGGCGGTAACTGAGCATGAAGACCGCGCCGGCGCCGAAGCCGAGCGCCAGTCCTTCGAGCTGGATGCGGCGGAGCAGCTCGTCGGCCCCGCGCAGGAAGACGAGGTAGGAGCGGAAAGCGAGGATGGAGAGCCCCAGCGTGAGCAGTGCCAGTCCCCAGCCGAGCACACCGGTGTCAACGTACCTTGCCTTGATGAGAAGTGTGGCAATCGCAAACGACAGAGCCGCCGCGATGATCCAAACGTTGAAAATACGAAGGTTGTATCTGTCTTTTGGCGTGTAGGCGCCAGCGCATGAAGCGAGGATAGAAGCCATTGCCGTGCCTCCTTTGAGTCAAGTCTGCTTGACAAGATTGGTCCGGCAGTAGCATTTGTCAAGTTAACTTGACAGAGGCCGTTGAATTGATTCAAGCAGCTGCGGCGGAAACGCTCGCAACTCGAAGTACTCGTGCTCGAGCTCCTCGATCTGGAACCGGTCGAGGCCGGAGTTGGAGAGGAAGTCGTTGCGCAGCTTGGCGTCGTGCTCCTCGATGATCGTCGGTAGCATCTGGTTGATGTAGAACGCCTCGAGGCGGATCTTGGTGATGACGTCTTCGAGCAGCGAGTCGTTGACCACATCCTGCAACTCGGCGAGATCGTCGTCGTGCATGATCTCCCCCCTGATCTCGCGGCGGAAGGTCTCGCGCCCCTCGGTGGTATTCAGCTCGAGGTAGAAGTTCGCCATCCGCCGCCGCGCCAGCCGGTAGACCGCAAAGTAGGCGCGCTCGTTCCGGTTGATGTCGCGGATCGATTGCACCACGTCGCCCACCGACGCCTCGGCGTTCTGCATCGAGAGCAGCCCGAGCGTCAGCGCGTACAGCTTCTTCTTCCCGTACGACAGCGCGTACTCGTTGGAGACGATCGGCTCGATGAACAGCGACTGGAACAGCCCGCGCTGCAGCGTCTCGAAGACCTGCATGTTGCCCATCAGCGAGCGCACCTGCTCGGGCGACAGCTCGATGTCATCCATGAAGGCCAGGCGGTTGACCAGCGTGGTGGTATGGTCGATGCGGTCGAAGAGCGTGACCAGCTCGCCGAACGACTCCAGGCGCTCGAAGTCCTCCTCCTCGCGGCCGATCTCGTCGATGAGACGGCCGGTGTCGAGCAGCAGCTCCTCGAAGATCTGGTCGCGGTTGGCGGCCGCCCGCTGCTTGTTCTCCATCAGCGTGACGAGGTCGAGCGGTGAGAGCTTGCGCTGCAGGTTGCGTCCGAGGAGCAGGCCGACGAGGATCTCGCGCGTGGTGCTGATGTAGTCGGGCTCGTCGGCTTTCGCTACCGTCGGGCGGTCCTGCAGCACGATCTCCTCGAGCGTGTCGAAGATGGCCGGCGGCAGCTCGTTGCGCAGGGCGAGGGTGCGTAGGCGCATCAGCCGCGCGCGCGCCGAGGAGTCGATGATGGAGCCGGCGCAGGCGGCGAGGACGCGCTTGTACTCATCGATGATCTCGCGATTGTCGGAGTGGTGATAGATGACGTCGATCTGCACGCGCTCGCGCTGGTACGGCTCGATGCGGCCGAGGGCGGTGTTGTCGGCGACGCTCTCCGTGGCGTCGTCGAGCGACGTGCCGGACTTGTACGCCTCGTGGCACACCTCGTACAGCCGCTGGTTGGCGCGGTGGACGATGCGGATGATGACCACGGTGGTCTGCGGCTCGCCCAGGGCCTCGAGCACCTCGTGCGACAGCGCCAGGAAGTTCCCCGCGCCGACGCGCCGCGAGCGCTTGAGCAGCTTGCCCGTCGACTTCAGCGTCTTCTCCTGCCGGTCGGCGATGTCCGGCACGTTCTTGCGGTCGTCGAGGAAGAAGAAGTAGTTGGCGACCGCGTTCCCCTGCAGGAAGAGGTTGTCGTACGTCTCGAACCCCGCGGTGCGGTCGGTGAAGCGCAGCTCGTGCGTGCGCGGGTCGCTGCTGGCGCCGAACATCACCAGCCGGTTGACCACCTCTTCGTTGAGCAGGTCGCCGACCGGCAGGTGCCCCCCGAACATGTATTCGCCGAAGATCCCGCCGTTCCCGCGGAACCGTACCCCCTCGGGATTGAGGACGACCTCGGAGCTGCCGGCGAAATACCGCACCACGTCGCCGCGCCCGGTGTCGATCTGCTCGAAAAAGAAACGGCGATCGACGTCGGGGCCGGCGATGGCCGCGAAGTATTCGATGGAGGTACCGATGAACCCCTGGTGGACGATGGCTCTGATCAAAGTTTATCCCGCTCAGGATAAACTGCTAGGCCTTCGGGTGCGCCCGCCGATAAACCTCAATCAGCTGCCAGTCATTGAGGTGCGTGTACTTTTGCGTGGTCGACAGCGACGCGTGCCCGAGCAGCTCCTGGATCCCTCGCAGGTCGGCGCCGGCGTTGAGGAGGTGCGTGGCGAACGAATGGCGCAGCGTATGCGGCGAGACGCCGGCGCGCAGCGCCGCGCCGCGGACATAGCGGTCGAACAGCCGCCGCACGCTGCGCGCCGTGATCCGCTCGCCGCGGTAGTTGGTGAAGAGCGCATGCTGCTCTGGCCCTGCGGTGCGCTTCGACATCCAGGCGCGCACCGCTTCCTCCGCCTTCGAGCCGAACGGGACGATGCGCTCCTTCGAGCCCTTGCCTCGCACCTTGACCAGCCGCGCACGGAGCTCGACGTCGTCGACGTCGATGCCGACCAACTCGCCGATGCGCAGCCCCGAGCCGTACAGCAGCTCCAGGAAGGCGCGGTCGCGCACGCCGAGCGGCGTAGAGAGGTCCGGCTGCTCGAGCAGCAGCGCGACGTCCGAGGGCTGCAGCACCGACGGCAGGTGCTTCTCGCCCTTCGGCGTGGCGATGTTCCGCGCCGGATTGGCCTCCACCACCCCCTCGCGCATCAGGTACTTGAAGAAGGAGCGCAGCGCCGACAGATGCCGGGCGATCGATGACCGCCGCAGCGACCGCCGCGCCAGGTGGGCCAGGTGCGCGCGCACCGCGAGGTGGTCGATGCGTCGCAGCTCGAGTTGGTCGCGCGCCATGGTGAAGTAGTCGTTGCAGAGGAAGCCGACGAAGGATTCCAGGTCGTCGCGATAGGCCTCGACCGTGTTGGCCGAAACGTTGCGTTCGTAGGTAAGGTGATTGAGGAAGTCGCCGATTTCGTTTTTCACGCCCGCCCGGTCTCCTGTGCTAGTTTACCGCCCCGCTTGGGGAGGCCCGCATGTCTGACGCACCGCTGAAGAAAACCCCGCTCAATGAAGTAGAGCACGAGCTCGGCGGAAAGATGGTCGACTTCGGCGGTTGGGAGCTCCCGGTGCAGTTCGGCGGCATCCTCGAAGAGCACCAGGCGGTGCGCGAGCGGGTGGGGCTGTTCGACGTCTCGCACATGGGCGAGGTGACGGTAAAAGGTCCCGACGCGCTGGCGTTGCTGCAGCGCGCCACCTGCAACGACGTCTCGAAGGTCACCGACGGCCGCGCGCAGTACAACGGCCTGCTCTACCCGAACGGCGGCTTCGTCGACGACATCCTCGTCTACCGCATGGCCGCCGACGACTACTTCGTCGTCGTCAACGCCTCGAACACCGACAAGGACTACGAGTGGATGCGCGACGCGGCGAAGGGACTCGACGTGGAGGTCCGCAACGTCAGCGCCGACTGGGCGCAGCTCGCGCTGCAGGGCCCCGAGGCGGAGCGGCTATTGCAGCCGCTGGCCGACGTGCCGCTCGCCCCCATCAAGTACTACCGCTTCGCCCTCGGCAAGGTCGACGGCGCGGAGGCGATCGTCTCACGCACCGGCTACACCGGCGAGGACGGTTTCGAGATCTACGTCGCGCCGGCCGACGCCCCGCGCATCTTCCGCAAGCTGGTCGACGCCGGCGCCAAGCCGTGCGGCCTCGGCGCGCGCGACACCCTCCGCCTCGAGGCGCGCATGGCGTTGTACGGCAACGACATCGACCAGACCACCACCCCCATCGAGGCCGACCTCGCCTCCATCGTCAAGCTGGAAAAGGGCGACTTCACCGGCCGCGACGTCCTCCAGCGCGAGCAGGCCGAGGGGCCGAAGAGGAAGCTGGTGGGATTCGAGATGATCGACCGCGGCATCGGCCGGCACGGCTATCCGGTGGTCGAGGGCGGCGACGAGATCGGCGTGGTCACCAGCGGTACCCACTCGCCGACGTTGAAAAAACCGATCGGCCTCGCGTATCTTCCGGTCGGAAAATCGGCGCCCGGCACCGAATTCAGCATCCTGATCCGAGGCAAGGAGACCCGGGCCCGTGTCGTCCCCACCCCGTTCTACAAGCGCGCCAAATAAGGAGTGAGCCCAGCGATGACGACTCCCGAAGACAGCAGATACGCGAAGAGCCATGAGTACATCCACGTGGAAGGCGAGATCGGCACGGTCGGCATCACCGACTACGCGCAGAAAGAGCTGGGCGACGTCGTCTTCGTCGAGCTGCCGCAGGTCGGCTCCGCTCTCGAAGCGGGCGACGAGCTGGGAAGCATCGAGTCGGTCAAAGCCGTCTCCGAGCTCTTCGCTCCCGTGACCGGCGAAGTGGTGGAGATCAACGAGAAGCTCGCCACCAAGCCCGAACTGGTCAACACCGACCCCTATGGCGACGGCTGGATGATCCGCATCCGGTTGTCGGACCCGTCTGAGGTCGATGAGCTGATGAATGCGGAGGAGTATGAGGAGTACGTGGAAACCGAGTCGCATTGAGGAGCCGGGAGACGGGGAATGTTGAATGTTGAGTGTTTAATGTTGAATTTAGTCTTTGCATTTAACCTTCAACATTAAACATTCAACATTCCTCGTCTTCTTATGACTCTTCCAAACCCACTACACGACAACCACCGCTACATCCCCAACTCAACCGACGACATCACCGAGATGCTCGCGGCGATCGGTGTCGACTCGGTCGATCGGCTCTTCGACAGCATCCCGGGCGACGTGAAGCTCGACCGGTTGCTGGAGATCCCGGGGCCGTGGTCGGAGATCGAGTCGCGGCGGTGGTTCCGCGAGACGGCGGCGCGCAACCAGACGGCGGTCGATCACCTGTCGTTCCTCGGCGGCGGGGCGTACGCGCACTCGCAGCCGGCGTGCGTCGACCAGCTGTTGCTGCGCGCGGAGTTCCTCACCTCGTACACGCCGTACCAGCCCGAGGTGTCGCAGGGGACGTTGCAGTCGATCTTCGAATATCAGACGCACCAGTGTCTGCTCACCGGCCTCGACGTCGCCAACGCGTCGCTGTACGACGGCTCCACCGCCCTCTGTGAGGCGGTGCTGCTCGCCGAGCGCGTGGCGAAGAACCGCCACAAAGTCGTCATCGCCAAATCGGTGCATCCGCACTACACCGAAACCGTTCGCACCTACATCCAGAACCTCGGATACGACGTGGTGGAAGTGGGCTGGACGGCCGACGGGCGCGTCGACACCGAGGCGTTGCGTGCCGCGTGCACCGGCGATGTCTTCGCCGTTGCGATTCAGTCGCCGAACTTCCTCGGCGTGATCGAGGATTACGACGCCATCGCGGCCGTCGCCGACGCCGCCGGCGCGGTGAAGATCGCCGTCGTGGCCGAGGCGACCTCGCTCGGCATCCTGACGCCGCCGGGCGCGCACGGCTTCGACGTCTGCGTCGGCGAAGGGCAGGCCTGGGGCGTTCCAGCGCAGTTCGGCGGCCCGTACGTCGGCTTCATGGTGGTGCGTGACGCGCTGAAGCGGCACATGCCTGGCCGCCTGGTTGGCGAGACCGTCGACGTCGACGGCCGCCGCGCCTACGTCCTCACCCTCGCCACGCGCGAGCAGCACATCCGCCGCGGTAAGGCGACGTCGAACATCTGCACCAACGAGGCGCTCATCGCGCTGGCGGCCAACATCTACCTCTCGCTGATGGGCAAGGAAGGGCTGCGCGAAGTCGGCATGCAGTGCCTGCAAAAGGCCGCCTACCTGCGCAAGCGCCTCGGCGACGCAGCGTCGATCGTCCTGCCGTTCCGCGGTCCGGTCTACAACGAGTTCGTGGTGCGCACACCGATCCCGGCGACGGAGATCCTGGCCGACCTCGAGCACGGGAAGATCCTCGGCGGGATCCCGCTCGCACCGTTCTTCCCCGACCAGCCCAACGATTTCCTGGTTGCCGTGACGGAGCTCCACGCGCGCGAGCATCTGGACCGCTTCGCCGACGCGCTGATCGCGGCGGTCGCTCGGGAGCGGCGATGAAGACGCCCGCGCCGTCGCTGATCTTCGAAGACTCGCGGCCCGGCCGGCGCGGCTACAAGCTGCCGCCGCTCGACGTGCCGGAAGAGCACGACCTGCCGGAGTCGCTGCTGCGCGGCGAGATTGCCGACGAGGCGGAGGTGTCCGAGGTCGGCGTGATCCGGCACTTCACGCGGTTGTCGAAGCTGAACGTGTCGATCGATGCCGGGCTCTACCCACTCGGCTCGTGCACCATGAAGCACAACCCGCGCATCAACGAGGAGATTGCGCGCACGCCGGGATTCGCGCTGTCGCACCCGCTGCAGCCGGACCATCAGGTGCAGGGCAACCTCGAGGTGCTCTGGCAGATCGAGCAGGCGCTGAAGGAGATCCTTGGGCTGCCGCGCGTCACGCTGCAGCCGGTGGCCGGCGCGCACGGCGAGCTGACCGGGATCCTCATGATCCACAAGGCGCTGGCCAAGAGCGGCAACCCGCGCAAGTACATCCTCATCCCCGATTCCGCGCACGGAACGAACCCCGCCTCGGCGGCATTCGCCGGATACGAGATCAAGGAGCTGAAGTCGAACGCGCGCGGCACGCTCGACCCCCAGACGCTGGCTGACGCGGTGACGGAGGATGTCGCCGCATTGATGATCACCGTTCCCAACACGCTCGGCGTCTTCGAGAACGAGATCAAGACATTCGCGCAAATACTGCACGATAAAGGTGCCTATTTATATTGCGACGGGGCAAACCTCAACTCCTTCGTCGGCATCGCCCGCCCTGGCGACATGGGCATCGACGTCATCCACTCCAACCTGCACAAAACTTTCTCCACGCCGCACGGCGGCGGCGGGCCGGGCGCGGGTCCGGTCGGCGTTTCCGAGAAGCTGGTGCCGCACCTGCCGTCGCCGACGGTCGAGCGCCGCGAGGACGGGACGTTCTACCTCGACTTCGGCCACCCCGAGTCGATCGGCCGGATGCGCGCCTTCAACGGCAACTTCAACGTGCTGGTGCGCGCGCTGACCTACATCCGCTCCATGGGGCCGCAGGGACTGCGCCGCATCGCGCAGCTGGCGGTGCTCAACGCGAACTACATCCGCGCGCGGCTGAAGGGGACCTACCACCTGCCGTACGACGCGCCGACGCTGCACGAGGTGGTCTTCAACGACAAGAACCAGACCGCGCACGACGTGCACACCCTCGACATCGCCAAGCGGCTGATGGACTACGGCTTCCACCCGCCGACCATCTACTTCCCGCTGATCGTCTCCGGCGCGCTGATGATCGAGCCGACCGAAAGCGAGCCGAAAGAGGAGCTCGACGCTTTCTGCGATGCGATGATCGAGATCGCCCGCGAGTGCGAGGAGCGCCCAGAGCTGGTCCGCTCCGCGCCGCATACAACGCCGGTGCGGAGGCTGGATGAGGCAAGGGCGGCGCGGAGCCCGGTGCTGCGCTGGAAGAAGGGCTAACCCCTCAAGCGCCCCTCGCCCCGCGGAGCGGGGAGAGGGTGGCCGAAGGCCGGGTGAGGGGCCGCGCTACCGCAGCAACTCGCGCACCTGCGCCGCATCCGACGTCGGCAGATTGCACACGTAGTTCCGGCAGACGTACGCCGTCCCCTTCCCCCCGCGCGCGGTCTGCGGTTTCGTAAATGGGACTAAACGTACGATTTCCGGCGTGCGGTAGAGCACGACCTTGTTCGGCACGAACGAGTCGAAGACGGCGCGCTTGAGCGCGGCGACGTCGGCGCCGGCGAGGACGATCTCGAACGACGGCCCCACGGCAAAGTCGACCGCGCCGAGGAAGCCGATGGCGGCCAGCGGCGCGGCGCGCACCTCGGCTGCGGAGCGGCGCATCAGGTCGCGCGCGGCGGCGGCGAGGTCCTCGCGCGCGGTCATGCGCGAAAGACGCAGCAGGTTCGACAGCTGCACCGCGTTACCGGCGGGCGTGGCGGCATCGCGCACGGTGCGGAAGCGGATGAAGAGGTCGTCCGACGCACTCAGGTAGCCGCCCTTGAACGAGACCAGCGATTTCTCTTGCAGCGCGATGGCGCGCGTGAGCCAGCGGACGTCGCCGTCGGCTTCGTACAGGTTGAGCAGTCCCCAGATCATGAAGGCGTGGTCGTCCAGGAAGGGGCGCACCTCGGCGACGGCCTTCGTAGCGCGCGCGGCGGCGCGCGCATACGACGGATCGTCCAGCGCTGTCGCGGCGGCCGACAGCGCCGCGATCATCAGGCCGTTCCAGTCGCTCAGGATCTTCTCGTCGCGTGCGTCGCTGTCGGCGTCCTTGGCCGAATAGAACGCGCCGTTCGGCGCGCGCAAGTCGCGCAGCGCGTAGGCGAGCACCTGCCGTGCGGTGTCGGCGTACTCCGGCTTGCGCGTGGCCTGAAACGCCTCCACGTACGCCAGCGCCAGCAGCGCCTGGTCGTACAGCATCTTCTCGGTGTGCGGCTTCTGCCACGCCGCATCGGTGGCGTAGCGGTGGAAGCCGCCCGACTTCGCATCGAACAGCGCGCCGCCGCGCATGGCGCGCAGCGTCGTCTCCACCATCTCCAGCGCGCGCGGCTCGCCGGTGCGCTTCCAGTAGCGGAGGAGGAAGAAGAGGTTCTGCGTCGACGGAAACTTTGGCGCCGCGCCGAAACCGCCGTTCTCCGCGTCGAACTCCGCCGCCAGCCGGCGGTAGGCGTCGTCGAGGTCCGCGCGTCCCAACGCCTCGTCATCCACGGGCGCCGGCGCGGCGAGCGATGCGGCGATCGTGCGCGCCGAGGCCGCGACGTGATCCGGCTGCTCGGTCCAGGCGCGCGCCAGCTTGCCGCTCACCTCGATCAGCCGATCTTTCGACAGGTACGTTGCGGCGAAGAACGGCTTACCGTCCGGAGTGAGGAAGAGGTTGAGCGGCCAGCCCGCTTCATCGAGCAGCTTCAGCGCGGCAGCGGTATACGCCGCGTCGATGTCCGGCCGCTCCTCGCGGTCGACCTTGATGGCCACGAATGGGCCGAGCGCCGCGGCGACGTCCTTCTGCGAGAACGACTCCTGCTCCATGACGTGGCACCAGTGGCAGCTGGCGTAGCCGATCGACAGAAAGATCGGCTTGTTCTCCCTCTTCGCCTTCGCCAGCGCCGCCTTCGACCACGGATACCAGTCGACCGGATTGCTCGCGTGCTGGCGCAGGTAGGGGCTCTTCGCGTTGGCGAGCCGGTTCGGCGCCGCCGCGAGCGGCGCCGCGATGAGGAGGAGCGCGACGGCGAGTCTCACTTCTGCTCGATGGTATGTGTCCGGTCCGCCGACAACCCGTTGAACGTCTGCCGCTGCCCGTTCGGCCACACCACCGTCACGTTCGCGGTCGTGTCGCGTCCGAGGCCGAGCTGCTGCACCTTCGGGTGGACGGCGAGATAGCCGCGGGTGCTGAAGACCTCGCGCCACAGCCCCTTGTTGTGCGGCGTGTCGACGATGATCTTCGCGCCGATGGCGTCGCGGGTCGAGCCCTGCTTCGGATCGCCGACCAGCTTGATGCGGATCCAGTGGTTGCCGTTGGTGCTGCTGTTGTTGCGGTAGAGCGTCGCCGGGCCGTTGAAGGCGTTGACGAACATATCGAGGTCGCCGTCGGCGTCCATGTCGAAATAGGCCACGCTTCGCGCGTTGCCGAGGTAGTCGGCGCCGCTGGCCTTCGACTCCTCGTTGAACTTGCCGGCCTGGTTGACGAAGAAGACGCTCTGCTCCTTCTCGGCGACCGGCAGCACGGCGGTGGTCGGCTTGCCGCTCGGATCGGTGAGATACGGGTTGACGCTGGAGTAGACCGCGTACTCGTTCATGCCGTTGACGACGTAGAGGTCGTCGTCGCCGTCGTTGTCGTAGTCGAAGAAGTCCCCGCTCCACGACCACCCGGTCGACTTGTAGCCGCGCCCGACCGCGTTCGACGTCTCATACGACTGCAGTTTCTTGCCCGCCGCCACGGAGGTGAAGAGGTCGTTCGCCTCCACCACGCGCATGTTGGCCATCTTGGCCGGGTTGAACTTCATGCGCGTCTTGGTGTCGGGCAGGACGTACTTCTCGTCCTTGTCCATGGTCACGATGTTGGTGATGTAGATGTCCGGATACGAGTCGCGATTGAGGTCGGTGATACCGATGCCCATGGTGTAGCTCGGCTTGTAGAGGCCGAGCTGTTTCGTGATGTCCTCGAATTTGCCGTTGCCGAGGTTGCGGTAGTAGGAGTTGACGCCGAAGTCGTTGCCGCAGATCAGGTCCTCGCGGCCGTCGCCGTCGATGTCCGCGTGGCCGACGGCCTGCGCCCAGCCGGTGTTCTCCACGCCGCTGCCGGCGCTGACGTCCTCGAATCGGAAGCCGCCCTTGTTGCGGAACAGCTTGTCCGGCAGCGCGTTGGCGTTGTAGCGCGAGAGCGTCGGCAGCACGCCGTGCAGGTAGTCGCCGAAGTAGCCGACGTAGAGGTCGAGCAGGCCGTCGCCGTCGAAGTCGATGGCGGTGGCCGGGCCGCCCACCAGGCCCTTCCCGCCGAGGCCGGCCTGCGCGGTGACGTCCTCGAAGCGCGCGTTGCCGAGGTTGCGGTAGAGGCGATGGTTGTCGTCGACATAGGTGATGAGGATGTCTTCCAGGCCGTCGTTGTCGAAGTCGGCGACGATCGGCTGGCGCGGCTCGCCGGCCGTGCCGTCGTCGCGGCGCCAGTCGAGACCTGCCGACGCCGTCGCATCCTTGAAGTTGCCCTTGCCGTCGTTCAGGTATAACGCGTTGCCGGCGCCACCGAGGACCAGGAGGTCGGCGTCGCCGTCGTTGTCGATGTCTTCCGCCGCCACGCCGGAGCCGCCGAACGTCGGCGGCACCGCCAGCCGCACGTTGCTCCCCTCGGTCACCGTGTAGCCGCGGATGAAGCGCGCCAGCCAGTCGGACATGCGGTGCTCGTAGCGGATGCCGGCGGGCGCGGTGACGTCGGTGAAGTACGTGCCCTTGCCCGGGGCCGCTTTCGACGATGCCGAAACGATCGTCTCCGGCGCCTTCTTCGCGGCCGGCACCGAGGCGTGCTTGTCGATCAGCGTCTGGATCTTCGCCAGCGCTTTGGTCAGATGCGTGCGGTTCAGCCGGTCCGCGTTCTCCGCCTCCGCGAACTTGCCGGCGAGCCGCAGGATGAGCACTCCCTCCTGCGCCGCGCCCTCGGTGAGCAGCTCGGCGGCGAACGGGTCGGGTTCCAGCGTGCCGGCGTAGTTCGGATCCTTCAGCACTTCGTTGAGGTACATCCAATGCACGCCGGGATCGCGGAAGGCGTCGATGTCGTAGGCTTCGATCGTGACGCGATCGGCGGGCCCGAGCCGCGGGAAGTAGATGATGTCCTCGTAGCGGTTCATCTCGTGCGGCTGGAAGGCTTGCAGCGCCGGCTCGACGTCGGTGACGCGGATGTAGGGATGGCCGTTCTTCTTCGCGTTCCTCTCCGCCAGCAGGGCGACGTCGTGCGTCCAGGCGATCATCGTCTCCGTGAACTGGTCCTTGAAGGCCTTCCCCTCTTCCGCGTCGGTGGGCCACATGTGCCGCGCGAAGTAGACCTGCACGTTGCGCAGGAAAACGGGCGCGGCGATGTCGTTGTACTTGCTGAAGGCCTCGAGCTTCTCGGCGATGACCGCCTTGATGGTGGCGAACTTTTCGCCGGTCGACGGCGCCGCCGCGGTTTTCTCGGGCATGCGCGGTGTCAGGGACTCCGGTACCACGCCCTTCCACGCTACGGTCAGCATGTCCGGCGTAATCTTTTCCTTGTTCGTCTTCCGGGCGTAGAGGTCGGCGCGCTGCAACGCGCTGAGCGTGGCCAGATCGATCGCTTCCTTCATCACCTCGACCGCGCTGTTGTCGAGCGGCAGCAGCCTCGCCGACGGATCGAGGAGGACGTCCTGCTGCACGGCGAGCAGCGCACGAAGGGCGTAGGCCACGCTGCCGTACTGGCGCTTGTCGCGCGCGGTGATCGTGGTGTTCGCGATCTCCCAGTCGCCGTTCGCGGCCTGCTTGTACGGGATGACCTGCTGGATGGCGGGGCGCAGCTCGTTCGCGGTGACCGTCGCGGTGGCGCCGGCCGAGGCTTTTTCCCAGAGCGCGCGGATCAGGCGCTTCTGCAGCGCGATCTTCTCGAAGCGGGCCTGCGACTCCAGCGGCGTGCCGTAGATGAAGTCTTCCAGGCGCGACGCAGTGGCGTAGCACTTCGGGTCGCGCACCGACTCCAGCTTGCCGATCTCGTCCACGATGGTCGGGACGGAAGCTGGCGGCTGCTGCGCGAAAAGGGGGACGGCGGAGAGAGCGGCGGCCAGGACGCCGACGTGCTTGAGTGCCATATGGAGTTCCTTTGAACCGGTGAGGCGGGAGTGTAGCACCGGGGCTGCGGCTCTTCCCTTGCAGTAGACTCGTCAATAGCCGTGCGTCCTTTCGACGAAGACGATTCCGACGATCTCGATCGCACCCTCTCCATGAGGCGCGTGCCCGAGCTCACCGCGCCTGTCCTCGACAAGCGGGCGCAGGACCGGCGGCAGTCGAACGCGCGGATCTTCTTCATCACCCTGGTCGTCATCGCCGTCCTCTACCTGGCAAAGCCGGTGGTGGTACCGCTGGCGCTCGCCATCCTCTTCGCCTTCCTCCTGACTCCGATCGTCTCGGTGCTCGAGCGCTCGGTCATCCGCCGCACCGGCGCGATCGTCCTCTCGCTCGGCCTCGTGGTCACCGCGCTCTCCCTCGGAGGCTGGTGGATCTACCAGCAGTTCAACGCCGTGGCGCGC
>Ga0157377_10000160_pt1 | contig 41263 bp, 39 predicted proteins | sample M55metaG_FD_121116 | JGI IMG/M metagenome (GOLD analysis project Ga0157377, IMG submission 121116) | Miscanthus rhizosphere microbial communities from Kellogg Biological Station, Michigan, USA - M5-5 metaG | ecosystem: Host-associated > Plants > Roots > Rhizosphere > Soil | place: USA: Michigan...
CTCGAACAGCTTGGTGATGAGGATGTACCAGCTGCCCAGCGACATGATGAACAGGATGCACAGCGTGCCCTTGGCGACGAAGTCGCCCTGCGCCCACAGCGCCTTGATGCCGTAGGGGTTGTCCACGCTTTCCTTGCTCGTCGTGGCCGCCATCGGCGCCGCAACAGCCGGCTGGGCTGACGTGTCGGTGACCGCTGCCGCAGCCGCCGGCGCGCTCGCCGGTTCCTGCGCGAACGCCGGTGCCGCGCACAGCGCCACCATCAGGGCCATGAGGATGCTGGAGATGAGGGACTTGCCGAGGTACATGGTCTTTCCAATCAATCGTGGAGGTGTGTCTGTGGAATGAAGAGGTGGCGCACGGGGCGCGTCATTGCATCGAGTAGCCGAACGGAACGAGCACTGGAACGTCGTGGCCCTGGCCTTGGCACTTGTATTCCGCGACGATGCGCAGGCTTGCGCGGGCGAAGATGGGGTTGGAGGCACTCACCACCTTCACGTCCTTGACGACGCCGTTGGCGCCGACGACGAAGCTGATCAGCGCCTCGCCGCGCTCGATGCCCTGGCGCTGCGCATCCCGCGGGTAGGCGACGTCGCCCATCACCGAGGTGTAGTTGGAGCACACCACGCCGGCAGACACGGGCGCCGGCGCGGCGACCGGCTGCGTGACGGGCGCAGGCGTCGCCTTGAATTCCTGCGGCGGCGGCGCGACCTGCGTCGCGGTGATGGTGGGCTGCGCGACCGGCTGCGGCGCGATCTGCACCTCCGGCGGCGGAATGAACGGTGGCGGAGGCGCCTCCATCTTGGGCGGCGGCGGCACCACGGTTTCGGGCGGAGGCGGCGGCTTCTTCACCTCCTCGATCACCTTGGTATCGATCGGCGCCCTGACCACATCGACGACCTTCTTCGCCAGCCCCGACACGAGGGCCCAGACGATGAGGGCGTGCAAACCGATGACAAACGCGAGCCCGCCGATGTGCCGGCGCGGGTCCGCTTGCTGCCTGGAAAAATTCATCCCCTCTGACTCCTGCTGCGGTGTTCGGGCATGGGGGCGTACGGACCACTTGATCCTTCACCACCCCTGGACGCTACCAGTTTAGTACCAGTAATACCAATTCGTCAATCGCGACAAATTGGTGAAAGCACGGGGTGGCAAATTGCCCAGAAAGAGCGCCCGACGGCAGGTTGATGCAAGGATACCAATTAGATGCCTCTTGAGACCATCCGAGGCGAGCCCGCGTCTACCAGCGGATGGCGGGAGTCCCCGGCCGTAGCTCGGCCAGCAAGGTGTTGATCTGGCTGAAATGCCGGCAGCCGATGAAAGGCTCGGGCGGCCGTCGCGCCGACAGCAGCGAGGGATGGTTGGCCGTGAGCACGTGGTGCGGCGCGTGCTCCACCAGGGCCCGCCTGCGCTGCGCGAACGCGCCCCACAGCACGAAGACGATGGGTTCGCCCCGGGCCGCGAGGTGCGTGAGCAGCGCATCGGTCAGCGCCTCCCAGCCGCGGCCGGCATGGCTTTGCGGCTGGCCGTCCTCCACCGTGAGCGAGGTGTTCAGCAGCAGCACGCCCTGCTTCGCCCAGGCGCTCAGGTCGCCTCGCGCGCATTGGGAAGGCGCGCCGGTGTCGGCCTCGACTTCCTTGAGCATGTTGCGCAGGCTGGGCGGCAGCTTCTGGCCGTCGAAGACGGAGAAGGCCAAGCCCTGCGCCTGGCCGGGGCCGTGGTACGGGTCCTGGCCCAGGATGACCACGCGCACCTGCTGCGGCGGCGTGAGTTCGAGGGCGCGGAAGATGGTGCCCGGATAGACCACCGCACCCTGCGTCACGCGCTCGTCGACATAGCGCACCAGCGCCTGGCCTTCGGGTGAGGCGAGGAAGCGATCCGTCACCGGCTTCCAGGCCGGCGCGACGCGGTCGAAGACGGCTTCCAGCGGCTCGCGCAGTCGGTTGTCGCCGGGGACGGACGACGCAAGATCGGCGAACAGGTCGCCGGATGTCATCCGAACAGCTGGCCCAGCGCCACGCCCGGGTCGTCGGCGCGCATGAAGGCCTCGCCGACGAGGAAGGCATGCACCGCGGCATCGCGCATGCGCTGCACGTCAGCGCGGCCAAGGATGCCGCTCTCGGTCACCAGCAGGCGATCGGCGGGCACGTGCTTCAAGAGGCCCAGCGTGGTGTCGAGCGTGACTTCGAAGGTGCGCAGGTTGCGGTTGTTGATGCCCACCAGCGGTGTCTTCAAACGCAGGGCACGATCGAGCTCCGCGCCATCGTGCACTTCCACCAGCACCGCCATGCCGAGCTCGTGCGCCTGCGCTTCGAGGTCGGCCATGAGCGCATCGTCGAGACAGGCGACGATCAGCAGGATGCAGTCAGCCCCCATCTCGCGCGCCTCGGCCACCTGGTAGGCATCGACCATGAAGTCCTTGCGCAGGACGGGCAAGCCGCAGGCGGCGCGGGCTTGCTGCAAATACGCAGTCGCGCCCTGGAAGAACTGCTGATCGGTGAGCACGCTCAGGCAGGCCGCGCCATGGCGCTCGTAGCTGGCGGCGATGTCGGCCGGGCGGAAGTCTTCACGCAGCACGCCCTTGCTCGGGCTGGCCTTCTTGATCTCGGCGATCACGCCGGCCTTGCCCGCCGCGATCTTCGTGCGCAGGCTGCCGGTGAAGTCGCGCAGGTCCTTGCGGCCTTCGGCATCGCGGCGCAGCGAGGCGTAGTCGCGCTGGCGCTTCGCGGCCGCGATCTCTTCACGCTTGACGGCAACGATCTTGTTGAGGATATCGCTCATGCTGCTGCTCCAGTGGTACCCAATTGTTGGCTGCGCTCGATGAACTGCTGCATCTTCGCGCGCGCCTTGCCCGAGGCCAGCACGTCGCGCGCGAGCGCCACGCCATCGGCCATGTTGGCAGCCACGTTGGCTGCATACAGCGCCACGCCGGCGTTGAGCATCACGATGTCTCGCGCCGGGCCCGGCTCGTTGTCGAGCACCGCGAGCAGCATGGCCTTCGACTGCTCCGGCGTCTCGACCTTCAGCGTGCGGTTGCTCGCCATGGTCAGGCCGAAGTCTTCCGGATGGATTTCGTACTCGTGGATGCCGCCATCCTTGTACTCGCCCACCAGGGTGGCCGCGCCCAGCGACACCTCGTCCATGCCGTCCCGGCCATAGACCACCACCGCATGCTCCGCGCCCAGGCGCTGCAGCGCGCGCACCTGGATGCCGACGAGGTCGGGGTGGAACACGCCCATGAGGATGTTGGGCGCATCGGCCGGGTTGGTGAGCGGCCCGAGGATGTTGAAGATCGTGCGCACGCCCAGTTCCTTGCGCACGGGAGCGACGTTCTTCATCGCCGGGTGATGGTTTGGCGCGAACATGAAGCCGATGCCCGTGTCGGCGATGCATTGCGCAATGGCCTGCGGCGGCAGTGAGAGCGTGACGCCCAGCGACTCCAGCACGTCCGCGCTGCCCGACTTGCTGGACACACTGCGATTGCCGTGCTTGCTCACACGCGCGCCGGCCGCGGCGGCGACGAACATGCTGCAGGTGGAGATGTTGAAGGTATGCGAGCTGTCGCCGCCGGTGCCCACGATGTCCACGAGGTGGGTGCGGTCGGCCACGTCCACCTTGGTGGAAAACTCGCGCATCACCTGCGCGGCGGCCGTGATCTCGCCGATGGTCTCCTTCTTCACGCGCAGGCCGACGAGCAGCGCGGCCATCATCACCGGCGACATCTCGCCGCCCATGATGCGCCGCATCAGCGCCAGCATCTCGTCGTGGAAGATCTCGCGGTGTTCGATGGTCCGCGTGAGCGCTTCGTTGTTGGTGATGGCCATGTGAGGGTCCTTCCCGTCAGTCGGCGTTGAAGTGTTCGCGGAATGCGGCGATGGCGCGGTCGACGCCGGCGGCGTCCACATCGAGGTGCGTGACGAAGCGCAGGCGGTACAGGCCCGTGGCCAGCACGCCGCGCGTTTTCAGGTGCGGCATCAGCGTCTGGGCGCGCTCGCCCTCCACGTCGACGAACACCATGTTGGTCTGCGGCGGCTCGACCGTCACGCCCGCGATGCCTTGCAGGCCGTCAGCCAGGCGCTGCGCGAGCGCATGGTCGTCGGCGAGGCGATCGACGTGGCGGTCCAGCGAATGCATCGCCGCGGCCGCGAGCGCGCCGGCCTGGCGCATGCCGCCGCCGAGCATCTTGCGCCAGCGATGCGCGCGGTGAATGAACTCGCGCGGGCCGACGAGTGCGGAGCCGACGGGTGCGCCCAGCCCCTTGGAGAAGCACACCGACACGCTGTCGAAGTGCTGGGCGATGTCACGCGCCGTCTCTTTGGCCGACCGGCCCGAAGCCGACGACAGCTTCGCCGCCGCATTGAAGAGCCGCGCGCCGTCGAGGTGCGTCGCGAGGCCACGGCGGCGCGCGAGTGCGCTGGCGTCCGCCATGTACGACATCGGCAGCACCTTGCCGCCGATGGTGTTCTCCAGGCACAGCAGCCGGCTCTTCGCGAAGTGCGAGTCGTCGGGCTTGATGGCCGCCTCGATGTCCTTCAGCGCGAGCGAACCATCAGGCTGGTGCTCGATGGGCTGCGGCTGCACGCTGCCCAGCACCGCCGCACCGCCGCCTTCCCAGCGGTAGGTGTGGGCGAACTGGCCGACGATGTATTTGTCGCCACGGCCGCAATGGGTCATCGTCGCGACGAGGTTGCTCTGCGTGCCGGTGGGCACGAACAACGCCGCCTCCTTGCCGAGCAAGTCGGCGATGCGCTCCTGCAGCGCGTTGACCGACGGGTCGTCGCCGAACACGTCGTCGCCCAGCGGCGCACGCATCATCGCCTCGCGCATCTCGGCGGTGGGCTGCGTCACGGTGTCGCTGCGCAGGTCAACGACGCTCATGGTGCCCCCAAGGCGCGTTTCGCGCCGGCCCCCGGGGGGGGGCGTGCCCGCCTTGAGGCGGCTCGGCGTCGTGCTCATTTGGCCAGCTCCAGGAAGTTCTTCAGCATCGCGTGGCCATGCTCGCTGAGGATGGATTCCGGATGGAACTGCACCCCTTCCATCGGCGTCTTCGTGCCGATGAAACCCGTGTGCCGCACACCCATGATCTCGCCGTCTTCCGAGGTCGACGTCACCTCCAGCACCGAGGGCATGGTCTCGCGCTCGATGGCCAGCGAGTGGTAGCGGATCACCGTGAACTCCTTCGGCAAATCCTTGTAGACGCCCTTCTGGTCGGTCGTGATGACGCTGGCCTTGCCGTGCATCTGCCGCTGCGCGCGGATGATCTTGCCGCCCAGCGCCGCGCCCATGGCCTGGTGGCCGAGGCACACGCCGAGGATGGGCAGGCGGCCCATGAAGTGCTGGATGGCGCTCACGCAGATGCCCGCTTCGTTCGGAGAGCACGGGCCGGGCGACAGCACCAACTGGTCGGGCTTGAGTTCGCTGATGCCTTCGAGCGTGATCTCGTCGTTGCGGAACACGCGCACGTCCTCACCGAGCTCGCCGAAGTACTGCACGAGGTTGAAGGTGAAGCTGTCGTAGTTGTCGATCATCAGGAGCATTTAGAAGCCCTCCTCGACGAGTTCGGCGGCACGAAGGAGCGCTCTCGCCTTCGCCTCGGTTTCTTTCCATTCGAGCTCGGGGATCGAGTCGGCGACGACGCCCGCCGCAGCCTGCACATACAGCGTCTGGTCCTTCACGATGCCCGTGCGGATGGCGATGGCCACGTCCATGTCCCCCGCAAAGCTCAGGTAGCCGCACGCCCCGCCATAGATGCCGCGCTTCACTGGCTCCAGCTCGTCGATGATTTCCATGGCGCGGATCTTCGGCGCGCCGGTCAAGGTGCCCGCCGGGAAGGTCGCCTTCAGCACGTCCAGGCTCGACATGCCCGGCTTCAACAGCCCCTCGACGTTGCTCACGATGTGCATCACATGCGAGTAGCGTTCGACGACGAAGGCCTCGGTCACCTTCACGCTGCCGGTCTTGGCGATGCGCCCGATATCGTTGCGCGCGAGGTCGATGAGCATCAGGTGCTCGGCGCGCTCCTTCGGGTCACCGCTCAGCTCCACTTCCAGCGCCTTGTCCTGCTCCGGCGTTGCGCCGCGCGGACGTGTCCCGGCCAGTGGGCGGATCGTGACCTTGTCGCCCTCGGGCGTGTGCTCCTGTCGCACGAGGATTTCCGGCGACGCGCCGACGATCTGGAAATCGCCCATGTCGTAGAAGTACATGTAGGGCGACGGGTTCAGCGAACGCAGCGCACGGTACAGCGACAGCGGCGATTCGGTGTAGCGCTTGCGCAGCCGTTGGCCCACCTGCACCTGCATCATGTCGCCCGCGGCGATGTATTCCTTGGCCTTGAGCACCGCGGCGATGTAGTCGTCCTTGGCGAACTCGCGTTCCACGCCGTGCGCAGCCACGCGCTTCACCGCCGGCGCGGTCACGCTGTACTTCAGCTTGTCGGCCAGTTCCGCGAGCCGCCGCTTGGCCTTGTGGAAAGCCTCGGCTTCAGCGGGGTTGGCATAGACGATGAGGTACAGCCGACCCGAAAGGTTGTCGATGACTGCGAGCTCTTCGCACTGCAGCAGCAGGATGTCGGGGGTGTCGATGCCGCCGGTCTTGTGCGTCTTCGCGAGCTTGGGCTCGATGAAGCGCACGGCGTCGTAGCCGAAGTAGCCGGCCAGGCCGCCGCAAAAGCGCGGCATGCCCGGGCGAAGCGCCACCTTGAAGCGCTTCTGGTACTCGCCGATGAAATCAAGCGGGTTGCCTTCGTGTGTTTCGACGACGACACCGTCGGTCAGCACCTCGGTCTTGAAGCCCGTGGCGCGAAGCAGGGTGCGCGCCGGAAGCCCGATGAAGGAATAGCGGCCGAAGCGTTCGCCGCCCACGACCGATTCGAGCAGGAAGCTGTTCTTTCCGCCGCCGGAGGCGTAGGCGAGCTTGAGGTACAGCGAGAGGGGGGTTTCGAGATCGGCGAAGGCTTCGGCGATCAGGGGAATGCGGTTGAAACCTTCAGCCGCGAGGCTCTTGAATTCAAGTTCGGTAATCACGTTCAGGGCCCTCCACAGCCCGCATCGGCGCCGCGAGGCGCACGCATGGTGATGTCGGAAAAGTCGGCGAGCGATTCATGGAATGCGCTTCACCGGTGGGGCCGAGGGCGGCTCATGGGATGAGCGGCAACAGCGGCCAGGCAAACCTTGTGTGGCCCGAGAAACTCAGGCGCTGATGGGCTGGCCCCGCCAGGGCCATGCTCCCCGGTCGTGCGACCCTTTGGTTTGCTTGGCGCGTATGAACATCCGAAAAGTGTAGCAGGGAGGAACCTTGCCACGCTGCACCAATCTGAAGCGTGACTTCCGCACTGGACCGCACGACCGTGCGAATGGACACTTCGTCGCTGTTCCAGGGCTACCGGCCCCTGCTACTTTTTTATAGGAGTCGCGTCGTGATCCGTCGCCTGTTCGTTCTCGCATTCGCCGCAGCCAGCCTTGGCCTGCCCTTGGCCTCGCAAGCCGCAGACACTGTCGACGTGGGCGGCGCGAAGCTTGAAACCACGGCGCAAGTCGGCGGCGCCAAGCTGCAGCTCAACGGTTCGGGCGTTCGCTACAAGGCGATCTTCAAGGTCTACGCCGCCGGCCTGTACCTGAATGCCAAGGCCAGCACGCCCGAGCAGGTGCTGTCCAACACCGGGCCGCGCCGCATGCACATCGTGATGCTGCGCGAGATCGACGCCAACGAGCTGGGCAAGCTGTTCACCAAGAGCGTGGAGCAGAACGCCTCGCGCGAGGAGTTCTCCAAGATCATCCCGGGCGTGATCAAGATGGGCGAGATCTTCGCCGCGCGCAAGAAGCTCAACGCCGGCGAGTACTTCTCGATCGACTACCTGCCCGGCCAAGGCACGAGCATCGTCGTGCTGGGCAAGCCCGCCGCCGAGCCGATCAAGGAGCCGGAGTTCTTCAGCGCACTGATGAAGATCTGGCTGGGCAAGTCGCCCGCCGATGCACAGCTCAAGGAGGCACTGCTGGGCGCAGCGCCCAAGCAGGCCGCACCGAAGGATCCGTTCAACTGATCGACGCTATTTGCGTGCCGACGGCACGCGTCAGGCGATCTGCAATTCATCCAGCCGATCGACGAAGCCGTCCGCGTCCACCGCGCGGACCGGCTCGCCGTGGTTGTAACCGTAAGTGACGAGTACCACCGGGCAGGCGGCTGCTCGCGCGGCCTTCGCGTCGTTGCTCGAATCGCCCACCATCAGGGTGCGCTCGGGCCGCGTGCCCAGCGCGTCGCAGGTCTTGAGCAAGGGCAGCGGGTCGGGCTTCTTGCGCTCGAAGGCATCGCCGCCGAAGACGATGTCGAAGAAGGACGCGAGGCCCTTCATCGCCAGCAGGTCACGGGCGAAGGCGGTGGGCTTGTTGGTGAGGCAGGCCAGCTTGAGGCCGTGGCCTCGCAAGGCCTGCAGGCCTTCAATGGCGCCCGGGTAGACGTCGGCAAGATCGCCATTTACCCGCGCGTAGTGCGACTGGTAGGCGGCCCAGGCATCGCCATAGAGCGATGCCGGCGCGCCGACTTCGGCGAGCGTCGTACGGATGAGATGTTCCGACCCCTTGCCGATGCTTCGCTCGACGAAGGCGCGGTCCACGGGCGGCAACGTCAATTGTTCGAGCACTGCGAGCAGCACGGCGTGGAAGTCGCCAAGCGTGTCGACGAGCGTGCCATCGAGATCGACGATGGCCGCATCGATGTCTCGCCCGGCCGAGGCTTTAGTCGCCCGCCACTTCATGGGATGCCCTTCACGCCGGGGCCTGTCGCCGGCTTCATTCCTCGCCTCATTCGGTCATGTCCTCCTCGATCGCCGCGTAGTATCAGCTAAAGGCGTGCGGGGGCTCGGCAAGCGGCCTCACCCACCGGCAAAGTGCATGCTCGCGGACCCGCCTGGGTGCGCTTGATCTGAATTGAGCTGAAACCCGCGTCAAAACTGATTGCAAATGGCGGTAAAACGCCGTGCTTCTCCCCGCACTTCGTAGAATGATCCATGGTGTACTGCCGGCCAAATGGGAATCAAATGCGCCCTGTACGTGCCTTGGGAGCCGGGGAGAAGTCGACGATGAGCGATTCAGGCTCACGCCGGCGTGACGACCCCGCGGCCTTCCCCTTGCCCATCGTCGGCCTGTTCGCCGACCTGGAACTCGGCGTGGGCGCCCTGAGCCTGCCGGACGATTTCTTCGCCGCATCGAGCGCCATCCAGATCGAGGTCATCTCCGACTGGCAGCGCGCCCTCGACGAACTGCGCTTGCGCGCCCTGGTGCGCCTGTACCGCGACCTCGCCGCCGCCTTGCCCAATTGCTCCGACGCCGAACGCCTGGAGCGATTTCGCGTCACCTGCCAGAGCCTGGAGATCGACTGCCCCGACGACATCACCGCGCTGCTGGCAAGGTACTGATGCCGGACACCCGACGACCCGCCATGGCGCCCCCCGCATCTGACGACGTCATCCACGGTGAAGGCGATTTCGCCGAGCAGCTGGCCGACGAGCAGCTGCGCATGGTGTGGGAGCACGCCAGCATCGGCACCTCGGTGGCCACGGCCTTCGCGATGCTCATGGCCTGGAAGCTGCCCACCCATTTCACCGGCTGGGTGCTGCCCTGGGTGGCGCTGAAGATCGCGATCGCCGCGCCGCGCATCGCGCAGGCCATGATCTACGCGCGCAACGGCCACCCGGGCGGCCGGCGCTGGCGCAGCTACACCTACGGCCTGCTGGCCGTGGACGGCGTGGTGTGGGGCCTGGCCGGCGTGGTGCTGGTGCACGACTCCATCGCGGTCGCGTCCGTCACGCTCGCCTGCCTCGCCTGCGTGGCCATCGTCGCCACCTACGGTCTGCAGGCGCGCCTGACGGCCACCGCGGCCTACGTCGTGCCTATCGTGCTGATGACCGCCATCAGCCTGCTGTTCCGCGGCGACGAATTCGGCATGCTGTGGGGCCTGGGCTCGATGGGGCTGCTCGGGCTGCTGCTGTCCACCGCGGGGCGCTACGAACGGCGCCTGGCCGAGAACTTCCTGCTGCGCATGAAGGCCAGCCGCAGCGAGGAGATGAAGGACGCGGCCCTCGCCCTCGCTCAGCGCAACGCCGACGAGCGCGAGCACGCCCTGCAGCTTGCCCAGCGCAAGAGCGCGGTGAAGAGCCAGTTCCTCGCCACCATGAGCCACGAGCTGCGCACGCCGCTGCACGGCATCCTGGGCATCGCGCGGCTCTTGCACATCGAGTCCAACGATTCGGCCGTGCAGCGCCGCGTGGGGCTGATCGAGTCCAGCGGCATGCACCTGCTGGAGCTGATCAACGACCTGCTGGACATCGGGCGCATCGAATCCGGCCACCTCAAGATCGCGCAGTCGGAGTTCGACCTCACAGCGGAGGCGCACCGCGTCGCCGAGATCTATTCGGTGCGCGCCGGCGACAAGGGCCTGTCCTTCTCCTTCGACTGCCGCGTGAACGGCGCCTGCTGGGTGCTGGGCGACCCGTCGCGGCTGCGGCAGGTGCTGCACAACCTGCTGGGCAACGCGGTCAAGTTCACCAAGACGGGCTTCGTGTCGATGTCGCTCGAGCGGCTGTCCGGCGACCAGTTCGTGTTCGTCGTTCGCGACAGCGGCGTCGGCATCTCGCCCGAGGACCAGGCCCACATCTTCGAGGCCTTCCGCCAGGCGGGCAACACCGCGGCGCGGCCTTTCGAGGGCACCGGCCTCGGGCTGACCATCGCGCGCGAAGTGGCGCAGGCCATGGGCGGCGACATCACCTGCCGCAGCGCACCGGACGTGGGCTCGTCCTTCCGCTTCACCATCACGCTGCAGCCCGTGGCGCAAGCCGGCCAGCCGGCTTCCGACCACGCCGAGGCGGCGGCGCCGTCGGTGCAGCGAGGCGAGGTGCAGGTGCTGCTGGCCGAGGACAACGACCTCAACGCGCTCATCGCGCAAGCCTTCCTCGAACGCGAAGGCGTGGTGGTGGAACGCGCCGTCAACGGACGCGAGGCGGTGCGCCGCGCATTGCGCGAAGTGGGCCGTCCCACCCTCGTGCTGATGGACGTGCTCATGCCCATCCTGGATGGCGTGTCGGCGACCCGGGAAATCCGCTCGCGCGAGCAGGCGCTCGGCCTCGCCCGGGTGCCGGTGATCGCCATGACCGCGACCGCCAGCGACGAAGACAAGGGCGTGTGCCTGGCAGCCGGCATGGACGACTTCCTGCCCAAGCCTTTCTCCGCCGAGCAGCTGTCACGCATCCTCGCGTTCTGGCTGCATCGCCCGACGAGCAGCTCGGCCGGGCTGATCCACGGCGGCAGCGACGCCTCGCCCCCGCTGTCGCACTAGGAGCGAGGCGCTTTCAGCGCCCGGTCAAGCGGCCAGCGCATCCCCTTGCCACTGCGAGGCACCCAGGCGCTCCACCAGTTCGATGTCCGGGTGCAGGGTGTCGAAGCAGAAGTCGAACAGGCCCTGCTGGTTCGGGTTGGCCTGCCATTCGCGCGGGCCCATCAGCGTGTCGAACATCAGCACGCGGTGCGGCATGTTGCCGGCATGGGCCAGCGGCACCATGGGCTGGTCGGCGTTCATCTCGACGAAGCCGATGCGCCTGTACTGCCGCACCAGTGCCTCGTTGCGCGCGCCGATGATGGCGTAGCGGGACTGCGTGGACAGGCAGTAGAGGAAGGCCGCCTTGCAGATCGCGAACTTCAGCACCGGGTCGGCCTTGGGCAGCGTGGCCAGGCGCGTGATCTCGGCGCGGCCCAGGCGCGACATGTGCGGCGGCAGCGGCATCGACTGCTCGATCAGCAGCGGCCCCTGGCGGCTGGTCTGGATGCGCGCGGTGCCCACGGCGTCACCCGTCTTCTTGTCTTCGCAGATGAGCACCAGCGTGCCCTCGGCGCGGTCGAGCGCGTCTGGCTCGATCAGCGACTGCCGCATGGACGGCATGTGGTGCCCGTAGCCCTCGGCGCGCACTTCGCACGCACGTCGCAGGTCCAGCGCATTGACGGCTGGGCGGATGGTGAAACTCAAGCTCGAAGTCGTCATGTCGTTCCCAATCGTTTTTGGTTGATCAACCGCCACCGCGCCCTACTCGCCAGTGGCAGCGCCGCGCAAACTTAGCGTATTTGTGACTAAGTGCACATGATGGAAACCATCGGCAACAACATCGTGAAGCCGTTTGGGTGTACTCCAGAGAGCAAGAAGCAGCGCAGGGCCCGAAGCGACAGCCTTCGTCAGTTGAGCCAACACGCGGGCGTCAAGCGCACAGCCAAGCGTGGCGCGGGCTGGCGCAAAGATGACGCCTGAACAGGCGCCAGACAAAGCGTTACGCCAGGGTCAGTTCGCGTCGCATCGCCGCAATGACGCTGGCGTAATCGGGCTTGCCGAAGATCGCACTACCGGCCACGAATGTGTCCGCACCGGCGTCGGCGACCTGGCGGATGTTGTCGACCTTGATGCCGCCGTCCACCTCGAGCCGGATGTCGCGCCCGCTCGCGTCGATGAGGCGGCGCGCCTGTTCGATCTTCCGAAGCGCCGACGGAATGAAGCTCTGGCCGCCGAAGCCGGGGTTCACGCTCATGATGAGCACGAGATCCACCTTGTCGATCACCCACTCCAGCACGTCCAGCGGCGTGGCCGGGTTGAACACCAGGCCCGCCTTGCAGCCTTCGGCCTGGATCAGTTGCAGCGTGCGGTCCACATGGGTGGATGCGTCGGGGTGGAAGCTCACGAGGTCGGCGCCTGCCTTGCAGAATGCCTGGGCCAGCGAATCGACGGGGCTCACCATCAGGTGCACGTCGATGGGCACGCGCGTGCTGTCAGCCTTGACCGAGTGTTTGCGCAGCGCCTCGCACACCATCGGCCCGAAGGTGAGGTTGGGCACGTAGTGGTTGTCCATCACGTCGAAGTGAATCCAGTCGGCGCCGGCGGCGATGACGTTCCTCACTTCATCTCCGAGGCGCGCGAAATCGGCCGAGAGAATGCTGGGGGCGATGCGGTGGACGGTGCTCATCCCGGGATTCTAGAAGGGGTGCCCGGCGCCAAGTCTCGCCATCCATAGAATCGCCGCATGCCCAAACCCCAGTTCACCTGCAGCGTCGCGGTGCGCCCGCTGCCGGAGCAATCGCAACCGGACGCGGGGCAGTATGCCTTCGCGTACACCGTGACCATCCAGAACACCGGCGACGTGACAGCGCAGCTGATCGCCCGCCACTGGATCATCACCGACGAGCGCGGCAAGACCGAGGAGGTGCGCGGCCTGGCGGTGGTGGGCCACCAGCCGCTGCTCAAGCCGGGCGAGCAGTTCGAGTACACGAGCTGGACGCGGCTGGACACGCCCAACGGCACCATGCGCGGCACCTACTTCTGCATGACGGAAGATGCGCGGCCTTTCGATGCACCCATCGACGAGTTCGGGCTGACGACGGCGTCCGCCCTGCATTGAGCGGCCAGCCTTGACCGACTGCCTCAGCGGCGGTCGTCCGGGCGGCGCTCGCCGCCCTTGCGGCCGGAGAACATCGTCCACCACACGATGAGAATCAGGAGCGCCATCGCGCCCAGTGCTTCCAGCAGAATGACCCACATGGCTTTGTCGTCGTCTCGAAGTGCTGCCCGCCTCGCGTGGCCGGCGTTCATTCTAGGAGTGCTGGCCGCGTGCTCGTCGACGCCCTTGCCAGAGCGCTCACCCGAGCGCGTGCCGGTGGAAGACAGGCCGGCCGCCTCGGTGCCGGCCACCGCCGCCCCGTCCGCGCCCGGCAGCACCACCGCCTTGCTGCGCGCCCGCGCCCGCTGGGTGCCGGTCGACTGGGCCGAGCTCCCGGGTTGGGACGCCGACCGCACGAGCGAGCTCTGGCCGGCGCTGATGCGCAGCTGCGAACGCCCGCCCTTCGAATGGGCCCGCCTGTGCCGCGATGCCCACAAGGCGGGCGCGATGGCCACCGATGGCGCCGCGCGCGCCTGGCTGCAGCAGCGCCTCGCGCCCTACCGCGTCGAATCGCTGGAAGGCGCCCCCGAAGGCCTGGCCACCGGCTACTTCGAGCCGCTGGTCGAAGCCAGCCGCACGCCGCGCGGCCCCTTCCGCGTACCGCTGTACATGGCGCCCGCGGACCTCGCCACGCGCAAGCCCTGGTACACGCGCCAGCAACTGGACACGCTGCCCGCCGTGCAGGCGCAGCTCAAGGGCCGCGAACTGGCCTTCGTGGCCGACCCGCTGGACGCCCTCATCCTGCAGATCCAGGGCAGCGGCCGGCTGCAGATGAACGAAGCCGACGGCACGCGGCGCCTCGTGCGCGCCGCCTTCGCCGGCCACAACGACCAGCCCTACAAGTCGGTGGGCAAATGGCTGATCGAGCAAGGCGAGCTCAAGCCCGAGCAGGCGTCGTGGCCGGCCATCAAGGCCTGGGCGCGCATGAACCCCACGCGATTGAACGAGCTGATGTGGAGCAATCCGCGCGTGGTCTTCTTCAAGGAGGAACCCATCGCCGATCCCGCCGCCGGGCCGCGCGGCGCGCAAGGCGTGCCGCTGTCGCCCGGCCGCTCGATCGCCGTCGATGCGCAAAGCGTGCCCTACGGCACGCCGGTGTGGCTGGACACCACCGAGCCGCTGTCCAACACGCCGCTGCGCCGCGTGGTGCTGGCCCAGGACACCGGCACCGCGATCACCGGCGCGGTGCGGGCCGACTACTTCTGGGGCTGGGGGGAACAGGCGGAGCAGCAGGCCGGCCGGATGAAGCAGCCGCTGCGCATGTGGGTGCTCTGGCCAAGGAGCTGAGCCCCCCAGTCGCTGCGCTCCTGCCCCCGAGGGGCGCCGCCTGGCGGACCGGCGGAGCCGGATCCGCGGGCGTAGCTTGAAGGGGCTCGCTGCGCTTTGCTGGCTGCCGCGCAGGGTGGCGCTAGTACGTCTTGTACGGCAGGAACTTGCCGGACATGGTGATGCTCACGCGGTCGCCGGCGGGGTTGGGTTCGCGCTGCAGGTCCATCTTGAAATCGATGGCGCTCATGATGCCGTCGCCGAACTCCTCGTGGATCAGTTCCTTGAAGGTGGTGCCGTACACGCTCACGAGTTCGTAGAAGCGGTAGATGAGCGGGTCGGTGGGCACCTGGGTCGGGAGCGACCCCTTGTAGGGCACCACCATCAGCCATTTCTGCTCCGCATCGGTGAGCCCGAAGATCTCGCCAACCACGCCCGCCTGCTGCGGCGTGAGCGTCATCTGGCCAAGGCAGGCCGCCGTCGTCCACTCCTTGCTCAGGCCCACCTTGGCGGCCACGTCGCTCCACTTCAGGCCTTTGGCCACCTTGGTGGCGATGATCTTTTCGGTCACGTCGAGTCGGTTCATGGCGGCGGTTCTTTCTCGGGATGGACGATGGATGGCGTGCGCCACGACGGTGCCCCGCCGCGGGCGCCTCCGCCTCCATGCAATAAGCAGACCCCGCCGGGCCTGGGTCAGCGGCCGGATGCCGAGGACTGGATCAGCTCCAGCACCGCCGCCGGGTCGGCCGGCTTCACGAGGTGGTGCGCGAAGCCGGCACTCGCCGAGCGCTGCCGATCCACCTTCTGCCCCCAGCCGGACAAGGCCACGAGCACGGTGTGCGCCGTGCTCGTCTCGCCGCGCAAGCGCGTGGCGAGGTCGAAGCCGGACATGTCGGGCAGGCCGATGTCGAGGATGGCGAGATCGGGCGGGTTGGAGATCGCCGCGTCGATGCCGCCCTGCCCCGTGTAGGCCTTGGTCACCGTGTGGCCGCAGGCGCTGAGCAGCATGCTCAGGCTGTCGGCGCTGTCGATGTTGTCGTCCACGACGAGGATGCGCCGCGGCTGCACCGCGCGGCGCGTGTCGGGCGTGGGCAGCGCGGCCAAGACCTCCTGGCAGCTCTCCACCAGCGGAATGCGGATCATGAAACTCGCGCCGCGGCCCTCGCCATCGCTGTTCGCCTCGACCGTGCCGCCGTGCAGCTCGACGAAGGCCTTGACGATGGACAGCCCGATGCCCAGCCCGCCTTGCGATTGGTCGCGCGAGCGGTCCACCTGCGAAAAGATGTGGAACAGGCGCGTCATCGACCCGGCTGGGATGCCCACGCCGTCGTCCTTCACCGCGAGCCGCAGCTCCCGCCCCACGCACGCCGCGTCGAGCGTGATGTTGCCGTGGGGCGGCGTGTACTTGGCGGCGTTGTTCAAGAGATTTGAGATGCACTGAGCGAGCCGCACCGGGTCGGCATCGACGAGCGCGGGGCCGTCAGGCAGCGTCGCCTTGAGCGTGTGGTGCATCGCGTCGATGAGCGGCGCGCTGACCTCCAGCGCGTTGCGGATCACCTCGCGGGCATCCACCACCCGGCGCTGCAGGGCGACCTTGCCCTGCGAGATGCGCGCCACGTCCAGCAGGTCGTCCACCAGGCGCGTCATCTGCAGCAGCTGCCGCTGCATCACGGCCAGCGACCACTCGCGCACCGGCTCGGTCGCGTCGCCGCGCTTCATGAGGTGCAGCGCGTTGCTCATGGGCGCGAGCGGATTGCGCAGCTCGTGGGCGAGCGTGGCGAGGAACTCGTCCTTGCGCTGGTCGGCGGTGCGCGTGGCGTACTGGCGCTCGCGCGTGCGCAAGGCCGTGCGCACCGCGCTCACGAGTGTGGCGCTGGGCACCGGCCGCTCCAGCAGCGTCACGTTGCCCAGGCTGGACGCGAGCTGCAGGCGCAGCCTGCTTGTCACCCCTGGCTTGGCAAGCAGCACCACGGGCAAATCCGACCAGGAGGGCTGCTCGTCGACCAGGGCGCGCATCAGGCGCTGGTCGCCCGGGTTCGACAGGGCTTCCTCGGCGATCAGCACCGCGCCGACGCCGCGGCGGGCCTCGTCGACCAGTTCGGCCACCGTCCGGCAGGCCTGCGCCTCGATGCGTGAATGCGTCAGCGCCGCGAGGATCAGCGCCGAATCCTTGCCCGATGGAGCGAGCACCAGGCTTCGCTGCTCACACCGATCCACCATGTCGTGCCTCGCCGCCGCTCAGATCAGGGCGGGCAGGTCGTCGCCCAGGTAACGCGGCACGCCGGTGAGCACGCCGTGGAAGCGGTCGAGCGACGGGCCGACGCGCACGCCGCCCGTGCCGATGCTGAATTCCCGGATGGCGCGCTCGTGCGGGCCGCTGCGCTTCTTGAGCACCGAGATCGCGCCGCGGATGCTGCCTTGAAGCTCGAAGTAGCGCAGCAGGACCACGGCGTCGGCCAGGTAGCTGGCATCGACCGGGCTTTCCATGTTCGAGCCGATCAGGCCGCGTTGGACCGACACGAGCAAGGTGGCCGTGCCCTGCTGGCCGAGGTGCGTGAGCAACTCGTGCAGCTGCGTGTTGAGCAGCTTGTCGTGCGGCATCGCGTTGAGAAAGCCGTTGAGGCTGTCCATCACCACCACGCTGGCGTGCTCGTCCATCGCCACGCGCGACACCGTGTAGAGCAGTTCGCCGGGCGACATCTCGGCGGGGTCGACCTGCTGGATCGACAGCCGGCCGGAGTCCAGGAGCGGCTCGATCTCCATCTTCAGCGAGGACAGCCGCTTGCGCAGCGTCGCCGCGCTTTCATCGAAGAGGAACATCGCCGCCCGCTCGCCGCGCCTCGCCGCCTCCACCGCATATTGCGCCGCGATGGTCGACTTGCCCGTGCCCGGCCCGCCCGTCAGCAAGGTGCTGGTGCCGCGCTCGATGCCGCCGCCCAGCAGCGCGTCCAGCGCCGGCACGCCGCTGCTCAGCGAACCCGACTCGGAGCGTCCGCGGTGCTTGGCGGCCACCAGCCGCGGAAAGACCTGGAGGCCGCCGCGCGAGATGCGGAAGTCGTGGTAGCCGCCGACGTACTGCCTCCCGCGGAACTTGATGACACGCAAGCGCCGCCGCGCCGACCCGAACAGCGGCGTCTCCTGGTCGAGCTCGACGATGCCGTGCGTGATGCTTTGCAGCTGCGGGTCGTCGTCGGTGCCGGTGCAGTCGTCCAGCACGACCACCGTGCAATGCCTGCCGGCGAAGTACTGCTTGAGGCCGAGCATCTGGCGGCGGTAGCGCAGGGCGCTGCCGGCCAGCAGCCGCATCTCCGACAGGGAGTCGAACACCACGCGCACGGGCCTGCGCACTTCCACCTCATTGAGGATGGCCTTGGTGGTCTCGCTGAGCTCGACCTCGTCGGGCTGGAACACCGTGTACTGCTCCTCCGGCGACAGCGCTTCCTCCGACGGAACGACCTCCAGGATCTGGACGCCTTCCAGCGACCAGCCATGCGAATCGGCCACCGCGCGGATTTCCTCTTCCGTCTCCGACAGCGTCACGTACAGCACCGATTCACCGGCCCGCACGCCCTCCATCAGGAATTGCATGGCCAGCGTCGTCTTGCCCGAGCCGGGCACGCCCTGCACCATGTAAAAGCGGTTGCGGGTGAGCCCGCCGCCGAGGATCTCGTCGAAGTTCGGGATGCCCGTCGATGCGGTGTCGCGGGTGGCAGGGTGGCTGGCTTCTGTCCTCATCGTTTCCTCTCATCCACGGGGTCGTTGCGGGCCGCGTCGAGAACGAAAACCACCTACCGACGCAGCGTGCGCCAGCCAGAACATCCCCGTGCGTCATCGTCCATGAATCGCCTTCTCGAGGCGATCTTGCGGTTTCTGTTTCGTTGGCAAACGGCGTGCCTGCGCCCGCAACTACACCACCACCACCCGGTTGCGGCCCTGCGCCTTGGCCAGGTAGAGCGCCTGGTCGGCACGCGAGATGGTCTCGCTGACCGGCTCGCCCGCACGGTGTTCGGCCAGGCCCGCCGACAGCGTGACCGACACGGGCACCCCCCGCCCTGTGGCCTGCAGCGCTGCGACGCGTTCGCGCAGCCGCTCCACGCCCAGCCGGCCGAGCGGCGAGCGGGTGTCCGTCATCAACAGCAGGAATTCCTCGCCACCCCAGCGGGCGATGGTGTCGGAGCCGCGAATCGCCGCGCGTGCCTCGTCGGCGAAGGTGCGCAGCACCGCGTCGCCTGCCGCATGGCCATGGACGTCGTTCACGCCCTTGAAGTGGTCCATGTCGAGCATCACGATGCAAAACGGATGGCCCGAGCGCATGCAGCGCTGGTGTTCGAGCTGCAGCAGGGTCTGCATGTGCCGCCGGTTGAAGAGGCCCGTGAGTTCGTCGTGCGTGGCCAGGTCCTGGATGCGCTCCAGCGCCTGGGCGAGCTCGGCCTTCTGCGTGCGCAGGCGATGCCGCAGCCGGGCGAGCTGGCCGGCCAGCAAGGCCGTGGCGAGCAGCATGGCGGCGAGCACGAAGAAGTGCAGGAATTCGACCTTCGGGTCATAGACCGCCGGCTGCAGCCACGCCATCACGGACATGACGCCGGCGAACATCGCCACGCCCAACCAGCCGAGCTGCCGCACCGTGCGAGGGTCCAGCGAATACATGCCGAACATCATCGCGACGATCGGCGTGGCGAAGGCCGCGCCGCGGCCCGGGCCGGTGATGGCATAGGCCCACACGCCGCACACCAGGGCCGTGACGATCTGCGCGAGCGCGAGCGACGGGTCGGCGTAAATGCGGTTGAAGCCCAGCCGGATGAACACGAAGAAGCCGGCGTAGCAGAAGACGGTGAAGGCGGTGTACCAGCCCGCGGGCCCTGCCGGCACGAGCCCGGCCCACGCGGCGTAGTTGACGCCCAGCACGCTGACGCCCATGAGCCCCGCCCCGATGGCCGTCTGCATCAGGCGGATGCGCTGGTGCGCATCGGTGCCGAAGATCAGGTGGGCGAGCGTCGCAGGACTCATGCGGGCCAAAGCGTATCAGCCAGGCAGCAGGTGCGACAGCGGAAGGGCCGCTCCCGCTTTCACCTCGCCCAGCGAGAAGCTGGTGTGCAGGTCCTTCACGTTGGGCAGGGTGAGCAGCGTGTCCAGGCACAGGCGCGAGAAGGCGTCCAGGTCGGTCGCCATCACCTGCAGTTCGAAGGTGCCCGAGCCCGAGATGTAGTGGCAGGAGATCACCTCGGGGATGTGGCGGATGGCGTCCTCGAGCTCGCGCGTGGACGCGGCGTTGTTGCGCTCGCTGTCCACCCGCACGAAGGCCAGCACGCCCAGGCCGATCTTGCGGCGGTCGAGCTCCGCCCGGTACCCGGTGATGTAGCGCTGGTCTTCCAGCCACTTCACGCGCCGCCAGGTGGGCGCGGCCGACAGGCCGATGCGCGCGGCGAGCTCGGTGTTGGACAACCTCGCGTCGGCTTGCAGTTCGCGCAGGATGGCGATGTCGTAGCGGTCGAGCGTGGCGCCGTGGCTGTCGACGTCCGCGGGCTCGGGGTTTTTCCCGGGTGGGGCTTGCTTCGGCTTCATGTTGCTTGAATCTCGCTTTATTGAGCAAGATTATTGCCGCAACACCCCGATTCCAGGCACAGAAAGAAAGGACTTGTTGAAGGCGAAACCCTAAACTGACGCACCTCCGCTGGCCGCTCCAGCACCGCCTCAGCACCGTCTTCTCACGGAGTTTCCGCCGATGAATGCACCCCTTCCCGAGTCCATCCGCCGTGCGCTGGAAACCGTGTCGCTGGACGACAAGTACGCGCTGGAAAACGGCCGTGCCTTCATGAGCGGCGTGCAGGCCCTCGTGCGCCTGCCCATGCTGCAGCGCAAGCGCGATGCCTTCGCGGGGCTCAACACCGCGGGCTTCATCAGCGGCTACCGCGGTTCGCCGCTGGGCACCTACGACCAGGCGCTGTGGCAGGCCAAGAAGCACCTCGCGGCGCAGAACATCGTGTTCCAGCCGGGCGTGAACGAAGAGCTGGGTGCCACCGCCATCTGGGGCACGCAGCAGCTGGACCTGTACCCGCAGACAAGCAAGTTCGACGGCGTGTTCGGCATCTGGTACGGCAAGGGGCCGGGCGTGGACCGCTGCTCGGATGTCTTCAAGCACGCCAACATGGCCGGCACCGCGAAGCACGGCGGCGTGATCGCCATCGCGGGCGACGACCACATCGCCAAGAGCTCCACCGCGGCGCACCAGAGCGACCACATCTTCAAGGCCTGCGGCCTGCCGGTGTTCTTCCCGTCGAGCGTGCAGGACATCCTCGACATGGGCCTGCATGCCTTCGCGCTCAGCCGCTTCGCGGGCGTGTGGTCGGGCATGAAGACCATCCAGGAGATCGTCGAATCCGCGAGCAGCGTGTTCGTGGACCCGGACCGCGTGGACATCGTGATGCCCGAGGATTTCCAGATGCCGCCGGGTGGCCTGCACATCCGCTGGCCCGACGCGCCGCTGGAGCAGGAAGCGCGGCTCATGGACTACAAGTGGTACGCGGCGCTCGCGTACATCCGCGCCAACAAGCTCAACCACAACGTCATCGAAGGCCCGAACGACCGCTTCGGCCTGATCGCGAGCGGCAAGGCCTACAACGACACGCGCCAGGCGCTGCACGACCTCGGGCTCGACGACGACACCTGCCGGCGCATCGGCATCCGGCTGCACAAGGTGAACGTGGTGTGGCCGCTGGAAGCCACCATCACGCGCGACTTCGCGCAAGGGCTGCAGGAGATCCTCGTCGTCGAGGAAAAGCGCCAGGTCATCGAATACCAGGTCAAGGAAGAGCTCTACAACTGGCGACCCGACGTGCGGCCTGCCGTGCTCGGCAAGTTCGACGATGCCGAGGGCGACGGCTCGGGCGGCGAGTGGTCGCATGCGAACCCGGGGCAGCACTGGCTCTTGCGCGCGCAGGCCGACCTCACGCCCGCGATCATCGCCAAGGCGATCGCCAAGAGGCTGAAGAAGCTGGGCGTGGATGCCGACACCGCGGCGCGCATCGATGCCCGCATCGCGATCATCGACGCCAAGGAACGCGCGCTCGCCACCATCGACGTGAAGTCGGCCGGCGACCGCACGCCGTGGTTCTGCAGTGGCTGCCCGCACAACACCAGCACCAAGGTGCCCGAAGGCTCGCGTGCGGTGGCCGGCATCGGCTGCCACTACATGGTGGTGTGGATGGACCGCAGCACCTCCACCTTCACGCAGATGGGCGGCGAAGGCGTGCCCTGGGTGGGCCAGGCGCCCTTCACCACCGAGCAGCACATCTTCGCCAACCTGGGCGACGGCACCTACTTCCACAGCGGGCTGCTCGCCATCCGCCAGGCCATCGCGTCGGGCGTGAACATCACCTACAAGATCCTCTACAACGACGCCGTCGCGATGACGGGCGGCCAGCAGGTGGGCGAGCGCCCCGAAGGCCACTCGGTGCTGCAGATCATGCAAAGCCTGAAGGCCGAGGGCGTGGCCAAGCTGTGCATCGTCACCGACCAGCCAGAGAAGTACCAAGGGGTCGACCTGCTTGCAGGCGTTGAAGTGCACCACCGCGACAAGCTCGACGCGATCCAGCGCGAGTTCCGTGAGATCAAAGGCACGACGGCGATCATCTACGACCAGACCTGCGCCACCGAGAAGCGCCGCCGCCGCAAGCGTGGCACGATGGCCGAGCCGAACAAGCGCGTGGTCATCAACGAGCTGGTGTGCGAAGGCTGCGGAGACTGCTCGGTCAAGAGCAACTGCCTGAGCGTGGAGCCGGTGGAGACCGAGTTCGGCCGCAAGCGCCGCATCAACCAGAACTCCTGCAACAAGGACTACTCCTGCGTCAACGGCTTCTGCCCGAGCTTCGTCACCGTCGAAGGCGGGCAGATGAAGAGCGCGAAGAAGGGCGAGAAGTCCAGGCCGAATCCGTTCTCGCTGCCCCCGCTGCCCGAGCCTTCGCTGCCGCTGGCCGAGACGGCGTGGGGCATCGTCGTGGCGGGGGTGGGCGGCACGGGCGTGATCACCATCGGCCAGCTGCTGGGCATGGCGGCGCACATCGAGGGCAAGGGCATCGTCACGCAGGACGCAGCCGGCCTCGCGCAAAAGGGCGGCGCGACCTGGAGCCACATCCAGATCGCCAACCGCATGGAGGCCATCCTCACGACCAAGGTGGGCACGGCGGAAGCCGACCTCGTGATCGGCTGCGACCCGATCGTCGCCGCCAACAAGAGCACGCTCGCGGTGATGCGCGAAGGCCGGACCTTCGTGGCGCTGAACTCGCACGGCTCGCCCACCGCCGCCTTCGTGAACAACCCGAACTGGCAGTTCCCTGGCGGCAACTGCGAGAACGCGGTGGCCAACGCCGTGGGCGCCGAGCACCTCGGCATGCTGGACGCCGACAAGATCGCGGTCGAGCTGGTGGGCGACTCGCTCTACACCAACCCGCTGATGCTGGGCTACGCATGGCAGAAGGGCCGCATCCCCCTGAGCCATGCAGCGCTGATGCGCGCCATCGAGCTCAATGGCGTGCAAGTGGAGAACAACAAGATCGCCTTCGAATGGGGCCGCCGCGCCGCCTTCGACCTGGCCTCGGTGCAGCAGATGCTCAAGCCGGCGCAGGTGATCGAGTTCGTCAAGAAGTCGACCAACGTGGACGATCTCATCGCGAAGCGCGTGGAGTTCCTCACCGGCTACCAGGACGCTGCCTACGCCGCGCAGTACAAGGACTTCGTCGAGAAGGTGCGCGTGGCCGAGATACCGCTCGGCGGCAGCACGAAGCTCACTGAATCGGTGGCACGCTACCTGTTCAAGCTGATGGCCTACAAGGACGAGTACGAAGTGGCTCGCCTGCACACCGACAAGAGCTTCCTGAACAAGGTCGCGTCGCAGTTCGAGGGCGACTACAAGCTGCACTACCACCTCGCGCCGCCGATGACGGCAAAGAAGAACGAGAAGGGCGAGCTGGTGAAGAAGGCCTATGGGCCTTGGATGCTGACTGCCTTTGGTGTGCTCGCCAAGCTCAAGGGCCTGCGCGGCACGGCCTTCGATGTGTTCGGCCACACCGAGGAACGCAAGATGGAGCGGGCGTTGATCGGGCAGTACAAGGCGTCGATCGACGAAGTGCTGCGCGGGTTGACGGCGGAGAAGCTGTCACTGGCCGTCGAGATCGCACGCATCCCGGAGGAGATTCGCGGGTATGGGCATGTGAAGGAGCGTCACTTGGCGGCGGCGCGCCCGAAGTGGGATGGGTTGATGCAGCAGTGGCGCGCGGGGGCGAAGGCGGCCGCGTGACGCTGTGAGGCCGATGGATCCCGGCGTTCGCCGGGATGACATGGCTTGCACAGAGCACTGCCACTCCTGGCCCGTCATCCCGGCGAACGCCGGGATCCATCGTCAAGGCATCGGAACGCCGCTTTCAACGAGCCGCGTCGCTGCCTCGATGTCCGGCGACACCAGCCGGTCTTCATGCATGAACGGCACCCGCTCGCGCAGCATCGCGTGCAGCTTCTCGATCGGCGGCGACGACTTCAGCGGGCGATGGAATTCCAAGGCCTGCGCCGCCGACAACCACTCGATCGCGACGATGCCCGCGGTGTTGTCCAGCATCTGGTGCAGCCGCCTGGCCGCGTAGGTCGCCATCGACACATGGTCTTCCTGGTTCGCGCTCGTGGGCAGCGAATCCACGCTCGCCGGATGCGCGAGCGACTTGTTCTCGGAGGCGAGCGCCGCCGACGTGACCTGCGCGATCATGAAGCCGGAGTTCAGTCCGCCGTGCTCGATCAGGAAGGCGGGCAGCCCCGACAGCACCGGGTCCATCAGCATCGCGGTGCGCCGCTCCGACAAGGCACCGATCTCGGCAATCGCGAGCGCCATGTTGTCGGCCGCGAAAGCCACCGGCTCGGCGTGGAAGTTGCCGCCCGACAAGGCTTCCATCTGCTCGGCGAAGACCAGCGGGTTGTCCGACACGCCGTTGGCCTCGGTCAGCAAAATCTTGAAGGCATGGCGCATCTGGTCTAGACAAGCGCCCATCACCTGCGGCTGGCAGCGCAGGCAGTACGGGTCTTGCACCTTCTCGCAATGCAGGTGCGACTGCCGCAGCGGGCTGTCGTGCAGCCAATCGCGGTAGTGACCCGCGACTTCGCGTTGGCCGGGCTGACCGCGCACCGCATGGATGCGGTCGTCGAAGGGAGTGTCCGATCCCTTGGCAGCGTCCACCGTCATCGCGCCGACCGCCACCGCCGCATCGAACACGCGCTGCAGCCGCTGCGCCGCGTGCAGGGCGAGCGCCGTCGAACACTGCGTGCCATTGAGCAACGCGAGCCCCTCCTTGGGGCCGAGTTCCAGCGGCTTCAGGCCGGCACGGGCCAGGCCTTGCACCGCACTCATGCGCTCGTCTCCGACGAACACCTCGCCGATGCCGATCAGCACACCAGACAGGTGCGCGAGCGGCGCGAGATCGCCGGACGCGCCCACCGAGCCCTTCTCGGGCACGACCGGTAGCACGTCGGCATTGAGCAACGCCAACAGGGCATCGATGACTTCCCCACGCACGCCCGACACGCCATGCGCGAGGCTGGCCGCCTTCAAGAGGAGCATGAGGCGCACGATCGGTGCATCGAGGGGTTTGCCCACGCCGGCGCTGTGCGACAGCACCAGGTTCTTCTGCAATTGCGCGAGCTGGTCGTCGGCGATTCGGGTTTGCGCGAGCTTGCCGAAACCGGTGTTGATGCCGTACACCGCGTCGTGCCGCGAGACGAGTTCGCGGACCGCGCGAACGCTCGCCTCGATGCGCTGTCTCGCAGACGCCGCCAGTGCGAAACGGCTGCCGCCGTCGGCCGCGCACTGCAGCAAGTGAGCGTTCAATCCACCGGGCTCGATCGTGTGAAGCATGGGTTTGTCTCTAGCAAGTGGTCTAGACAACTTTAGCATGCCGTCCCATAGAATGTTCGAATGAACGCTGCACGCCGCAAACGCTCCCTGTCGTACGAAACCGTCAAGACATCGATCCAGCAGCGCATCGCGGATGGCGGCTGGCAGCCTGGCGTGCGGCTGCCCTCGGAACGCGAATTGGTGCAGGAGTTCGGCTGCGCCCGCATGACGGTGCACCGCGCCTTGCGCGAGCTCGAGGCCGAAGGCCTGATCGAGCGCCGCCAGGGCTCGGGCTCGTACGTGGCCGAGCTCACGCCCATCTCCAACCTGCTGCAGGTGCGCGACATCCACGAAGAGATCGTCGAGCGCGGCCACACCCACAGCACGCAGGTCTTCAGCGTCGCGCGCGAAAAAGCCACGCCCGACGTGGCGCAGGCCATGCGGCTGCGCAAGGGCGCGTCCGTCTTCCGCTGCCAACTGGTGCACCTGGAGAACGGCGTGCCCATCCAGTACGAAGACCGGCACGTCAATCCGTCGCTCGCGCCCGACCTGCTCAAGCGCGACTTCACCAGCGTCACGCCCTCGGCGGTGCTCTTCGAGCATGCGCCGCTCACCGAGGCCGAACAGGTCGTCGAGGCCGTCCTCGCCAACGACGAGCAAGCCCGCCTGCTCGAGGTGCCTGCCGGCAGCGCGCTGCTGATGGTGTCGCGCCGCACGGTGTCGCAAGGCGAGGTGGCCTCCATCGCCCGCCTGTACCACCCCGGCTCGCGCTACCGCCTCATCGGCAGCTTCAGCGTGCCCGCGCCCGGCGGCCGCGCGGCATAGAGGCTCGACCAGCCCGGCCCCTCAGGCGTAGGACAATGGCGGGCTGCCCCTTGCGGGCGTTCCAGCCCGAGAGGTGTGTCCCATGTCCCAGATTCCGAGCACCGCGGCCCACGCCCGCGATCTCACCGATGCCGAGTTCGCCGAACTCGACGAACTCCTTGAACAGACGCCCGAGCCGCTCACGCCCTGCGATGCGGTGATGCTCGATGGCTACCTCGCCGGCGTGCTGGTGCAGCCGGTGCTGATGCAGCCCGAGGCCTGGCTGCCTCACGTGTTCGACTTCGAGGGGGCGCCGCTGCCCGACGACGTCGATGCGGAGTGGCTGGAGCGCACGAAGGCGCTCATCCTGCGCCGGCACGCCGCGCTCAACCGCGCCATGGTGGAAGACGGCTGGTTCGATCCGCTGGTGCTCGAGTTCGACGAGGACCACCCGCCCGAGCCCACGCCCGAAGGCACGCCCGACCCGATGGCCGGCCTGCATCCGGTGTCGCAATCGCTGATGCCCTGGGTGGCCGGATTCCAGCACGCCACCATCTGCTTCCCCGACCTCATCGAGATGCCCGACGACGCCGTGATGGCAGCGCTCGCGCGCATCTTCCGCCACCTGCCGGCTGAGACCGACGAGGAGAAGGAAGTCGTCGCGACGCTGGACCGCGAGCAGCCGCTCACGACGCTGGAAGACGCGATCGAGGACATGGTGGTGGCGGTGGCCGACCTGCAGGACTTGACGCGCGAGCAGCGCTACAAGGTCGAGACCGTCAAGCGTGAGGCACCCAAGGTCGGCCGCAACGATCCCTGCCCCTGCGGCAGCGGGAAGAAGTTCAAGCATTGCCACGGCGCTTGATGACTGCCTCCACGTCGCATGCGCCTGCAGATCCTCTCTGACCTCCACCTGGAAACCGAGTCCTACCGCCCCGAGCCCGCGCCCGGGGCGGAGCTGCTCGTGCTCGCGGGCGACGTGGACAGCACCTGGGCCGGCATGGAGCTGTTTCGCGGCTGGCCGGTGCCGGTCGTCTTCGTCGCCGGCAACCACGAGTTCGACGGCCGCGACATGAACGCCACCTGGCCGCTGCTGCGCGAGCGATGCGAAGACCTCGGCTTCACGATGCTGGAGCGGCAGAGCCTGGTGCTTGCGGGCGCCGACGGCCGGCGCATCCGCTTCGTCGCCACCACGCGCTGGTGCGACTTCAATCTCTTCGGCGACGCCCAGCGCGAGCGGGTTCTGAAGGCAGCGGGCTACTTCATGAAGGTTCAGCGCTCGACCATCGACGGCCTGCCCTTCGACGCCGCGGCAGTACGCATCGAGGCGCTGGCTTGCCGCGCGTGGCTTGAAGCGGAGCTGGCGAAGCCGGCGGGCGATTGGGACGCGACGGTCGTCATCACGCACTTCGGCCCGAGCTTTCGCAGTGCCGACCCGCGCTATGGTGCGCAGCCGGGCACGGCCAGCTTCTGCAATGCGGACGACGACCTGATTCCGCTGGCCGACCTGTGGATCCACGGCCACCTGCATTGCCGGCACGACTACCAGGTGCGCGAATCGGGGCGGCAGACACGCGTGGTCTGCAACGCACGGGGCCACGGCAAACGTGGCGAGGCCGAGGGCTACGACGGGCTGTTCACCGTCGAGGTCTGACCCGAGGAAACGCGAGCGTTCAGCGCGGCTGTCGCCGGCTCAGTCGGTCGTTGGCTGCCATTTCGTCGGCCAGCGACCGGGCTTCCGGGTCGTCGACCGCCACGACGGTCGCATCGAGTCCGAAGGCGGTGCCCATGTCCGCGTAGTCCGTGTCCGCGGGGGGTTCCGGCTTGCCGAAACCCATCGACGACCACCAGGGCTGACTTGGCTTGTTCATCTCGACCCCCACTCACTCACACAACGCTTGTGTTGATGATCCCAGTGTGGTGCGTTCGTGGCGTGTGCGTTGCGCGGAAATGACGGGCGGTTTGCGTGCAATTCGTTACGAGCGTGCAACTTCAGTGGTAACCGCGCCTTGTTGCAGTGCACAATACAGGCCTGTCAGACGGGCCGTTTCAACTCGTTGCAATGCAACAACGAACGCTTCGTTTGACCGATGGCAATTTCGCCTTCGGCGAACTATGGTTCAGGGCTCCGCGCGTCTCGCTCGCGCGGATCGTCCGCTGGGAGATAAAACAACATGACCCTCAACGCGCTTCAAGCGCTGACGTGGAGCACCGTTGCCGGTGCCGTCGCCGGTGCACTCCTGCTCGCTTCCGTCGAGACGAACTTCTCCGAATGGTCGCGCGAGCGCCACGCCGAGAATCAGCCTCGCACCAGTAGCGGCAACAGCAGCGAAGCCACCGTCCAGCGCAAATCCCAGGACCGCTCGTCGGTGTTCATCGAGGCGTCCGTGCCGAAGCGCGAGATCGCCGTCCGCTGACGCGGCCAGGCACGCCCAGCGCCCGTTCGGCGCCGGCCGCCAAGGCCGCGCCAATCCGATCCAGCATGCCGGCGCCGCCTGCCGAAGGCGGCGCTTCGGCCGCATCCGCACCCAGCCGCCATTGGTGCCAGAAGAGTTCGATCTCCAGCAACACCTCGGGCATGAGCGGCACCAGCGAGCCGTCGTCGATCAGCCCCTGCACCTGCACGAGCGGCACCACGCCCACGCCCCAGCCCATCACCGCGGCACGCACGTAAGCCTCCGACGACGGCACGAAACGTTCGCGCAACCCGGGCCGGCGCACGCCGAAGGCCAGCGATACCCACTGCTGCTGCATGTCGTCCTTGCGGTTGAAGATGAGGAAGGGCAGGTGCGCGAAGTTGCCGCGATTGAGCCCGTGCCGGTCACCGCCGAGCTCGGCGCGAATGAAATCGGGGCTGGCCACCGCGGTGTAGCGCATCACGCCCAGCGGCGCGACGCGGCAGCCGCGCAAGGCCTCGCGCACCGTGCTCACGCAGCCGAGCACCGCGCCCTGGCGCAGCCAGTCGTGCGTGAAGTCCTGGTCATCCACCACCAGCTCCAGCGACACACCCTCGCGCACGAGCTCGTCCAGCGCGGGCAGCACCCAGGTGGCGAGGCTGTCGGCATTGACGGCGATCGGCAGCCGCTCTTGCGCAGGCGATGCGGCGCCAAGCTCGCGCGCCAGGTCGCCGCGCATGGCGTGCATCTGCCGGGCAAAGCGCAGCAGCACCTTGCCGGGTTCGGTCAGGCGCAGCGGACGCGCGCGCACGACGAGCAGCCGTCCCACTTGCGCCTCGAGCGACTTGAGCCGCTTCGACACCGCCGACTGCGTGATGGACAGGCGCTGGGCCGCTCGCTCGAAGCTGCAGTCATCCGCCAAGGCGGCAAGGCAATCGAGGCCGGCGGGGTCCAGGTCTTTCATAAGAGACGCTAATGTAGCGCGAGAAATATGAATTAGTCTTCACTTGCCGGAGGCGCCTGAAGACAATCGCGGCAACCATGTTCACCGCCTCCAGCGCCCTCTCCACCGCCTTCATCCAGGGCTGGCTGATGACCGCCGGGCTGATCGTGGCGATCGGCGCGCAGAACGCGCTGGTCTTGCGGCAAGGGCTCGCCCGTTCGCACGTCGGCGCGGTGGTGGCCTTGTGCACGGTGTCCGACTGGCTTCTGATCGCGCTCGGCGTCTTCGGCCTCGGCGCCATCGTGCAGACCTCGCCCGTGCTGCTGCAGGCGCTGCGCTACGGCGGCGCCGCCTTCCTGCTGGTCTATGGCTTCAGGGCTGCGATGCGCGCCCTGGCTCCGGCGGGCGATGCATTGCAAGCCACCGGAGCACCCGCGAGCCTCGCGTCGACGCTCGGCACCACGCTCGCCCTCACCTACCTCAACCCCCACGTCTACCTCGACACCGTCGTGCTGCTGGGCAGCGTCGGCGCGCAGCAGCCCGGCGCGGGCCAGGCGGCCTTCGCGGCCGGTGCCGGCATGGCGTCGGCGATGTGGTTCACCACCCTCGGCTATGGCGCGGTGGCCGCGTCTCGCTGGCTGCAGCGCCCCGCCGTGTGGCGCGGCATCGATGCGAGCGTGGCCGTCGTCATGCTCCTGGTGTCCACGCAGCTGCTGCTGAATCCGCTTTGATTGAATCCAAGAAAGAGTCCGCATGAAAGTGATCGTCCTGGGCGCCGGCATCATCGGCGTGAGCACCGCGTGGCACCTGCTGGAGCAAGGCCACGACGTCACGGTCGTCGACCGCCAACCCGACGCCGCGCTGGAAACCAGCTTCGCCAACGGCGCGCAGATCTCGGTGAGCTTTTGCGAGCCCTGGGCCAATGCGCAGGCGCCGTTCAAGGTCGCGAAGTGGCTGCTGCGCGATGACTCGCCCCTGCTGTTCCGGCCGCGGCTGGACCCCCACCAATGGCGCTGGGGCCTGAGCTTCCTCGGCCAGTGCAGCGATGCCGCCTTCGAGCGCAACGTGGCGCAGCTCGTGGCGCTCGGCCGCTACAGCCACGAGACGCTCAAGGAGATGGTGTCGGCCACCGGCATCGTCTACGACCGGCTGGAGCGCGGCATCCTGCATTTCTTCTCGAGCCAGCAGGATTTCGATGCCGGCGCCGAGGCCTCGCAGTTGATGCGCCACCACGGCGTCGACCGGCGCGTGCTGTCGCGCGACGAGGTGCTGAAGGTCGAGCCCTCGCTGAAGGCCTTCGCCGATCGCATCGCGGGCGGCACCTTCACGCCCAGCGATGAATCCGGCGACGCCCGCGTCTTCACGCAGCAGCTCGCGCGCCGCTGTGCCCAACGCGGCGCGGCCTTTCTCTACGAGCACGACATCGCGGGCTTCGAGACCGCCGGGCACATGATCGACTCGGTGCGCGTGCAGGACCATCTCACCGGCCGCACCAGCAAGCTCAAGGCCGATGCCTTCGTCGCCGCGATGGGCAGCTTCACGGCGCCCGCCCTGCGGCCGCTGGGCATCTACCCCAACATCTATCCGGCCAAGGGCTACTCGGCCACGCTCAAGCTGAAGAGGCCGCAGGACGCGAGCGTGGTGAGCATGATCGACGACGCCCGCAAGATCGCGATCAGCCGGCTGGGCGACACGATCCGCATCGCCGGCACGGCGGAAATGGCTGGCTACGACACCTCGCTCACGAGCCGCACCTCGCGCCGGCGCTGCGAGGCGCTGATCCAGCGCTACGAAGAGCTTTTCCCAGGCGTGGCGGACACCAGCGAGCCGAACTTCTGGGCGGGGCTGCGCCCGAGCACGCCGAGCAACATCCCGATCATCGGCCGCAGCAAGGTCCACAACCTGTGGATCAACGCCGGCCACGGCACGCTGGGCTGGACGCACGGCGCGGGCTCGGGCCGGGCGCTGGCGGAGCTGATGAGCGGCCAGCGGCCGGCGCTGGACTTCGGCTTTCTCGGGGATGCACGCGCGAACCCGCAACCGCGGATCGCGACGGCCTGAGCGATCAATTCGTCGCGACGACCTTGTTGCCGTTGGCCTTGTACGCAGCGATCGCCTTCTTCAGCGCGGTGTACTCGTCGCAAGGCAGGCGGCAGGCCTTGTCCAGCGCGGCGAGGCGCTGCTCGGCTTTCGCGAGGTCGCCCTTCATGAGGTACAGCTCGCCGGAGTATTCGAGCGCGCCGCGGTGCTGCGGCTCGATGCGCAGCGCTTCGTCGTAATAGCGCTCGGCGGCGTCGTAGTCGGGCACCCGGGCCTTGCGCAGGCTGTAGCCCATGAGGTTGTTCCAGTCGGCGCTGGCCGGGTCGTTGACCTTCTTCAGCTCGTCGATCGCGCCGCGCCAGGACTTGGCCGCGATCTGCGCGCGGGCGGCGGCGAGCTTGTCGGCGGTGGCGGGTGCCGGCTCGGTATCGGCGGCGTAGGCGGTGTGGACGCAGGCGGCCAGCAGGGCCACGGACAGCAGGCGCGAGAGAGTCGTCGTCATGGTGGGTTCCTCGTGTTGTCGGACACCGCTCATCGATGTCTCGCAGGCACTTACGGTCTCACCCGCCGCATGGACGCATGCCTCTCTCGCAAGCAATTGAAACCGGCTCACCACAGCTTCACGCAATGGCCGGAGAGCGCGAATTCAGCGGGCGGCGCGTCCCCCGGCCGGGCGGGCGCGTCGTCGATGCTGACCGCCAGCCGGCCGACGTTGGCGAAGAGCTTCTCGGATTCGTCGGGCAAGGTGAAGCTCACCGATTCCTTCACCGCGGGCAGCCGGGGCAGCACGGCCACCGGGAAGGGCGCGCCGTTGGCCGGGAAGGCCCACAACCGCGCCAGCTTGCCCGCGGGTACCACGAGCGGCTGCAAGACCTTGACCGTCATCTGCCGGCCATGGCGGCGCGAGTTGGCCAGCACCGTGGGCTTGCCGTTCGCATCGAGCAGCAGGCCGACGTAGCTCGCCGGCAGGGTCTCGGACGGCGTCTCCAGCCCGACCAGCCCAGGCTGCGAGCGCAGCACGATCACGCACAGGACGATGCCCGCGAGGGCGCTGCCCAGCGTGCGTACCGAGAGCAAGTCCCACAGCCATTGCAGCGGGCCGCGTGCTGCCGTCTTCGCCGGCGTGAAAAGGCGTTGTTCCAGGCCGCTCCAGACCTGCTCGCGCGGCTGCATCGCGGGGACGCCGGCGGCGAGCACGCTGAAGCGCTCCTGCCAGGCGGCGACGGCGTGTATGGCCGGCGGCGCATCGCGCAGCAGCTTCTCGAAGCGGCGCTTGGCACGACCGGTCATCGTGCCCAATGCGTACTCGCGGGCGAGCCTGTCAAGCCGCTCCGGCAACAAGTAGTTCATGCCGCGAGCCCCGCGGCCTCAAGGCAACTCTTCAGCTTGTCCAGCCCGCGCCGCACCCAGGCCTTCGCAGTCCCCAGCGGCGCATTCAAGGCCGCGGCGATGTCGGTGTGCACCATGCCCCGGTAATACGCCAGCGCCAGCGCCTGCCGCTGCGAGGGATTCAGCTCGCTCATGCAGCGGTCGATGTTCACCTTCACGAGGCTCTCGTCCAGCAGCTCTTGTGGCTGCAGGCCGTCGGCATCGGCCACGTCCATGCCTTCGTCGTCCAGCGCCACGGTGCTGTTGCGCTCGGTCTTGCCCGAGCGCACGGCGTCGATCGCCTTGTTGCGCACGATGTTGATGAGCCAGGTCATCGGCGTGGCCACCCCGGGGTTGTAGCCGCCGGCACTGTTCCAGACATTCATGAACGCTTCCTGCAGCACCTCTTCGGCGCGGTCCCGATTGCTCAATATACGGAACGCGACGCCCAAGAGATGCGCTGAAGTGGCGCGATACAACTGCTCGAAGGCGGACCGGTCGCGCAGGGCGACCTGGGACATCAATCGCGGAAGGTCTGCAGGTGCGGACATGGGCGGCATGGGGACGGGCCCCGCAGTTGGCCGGCGAAGTATGCCGTCCCACAACGTGATCAAGCCAGCCTGCGCCACAGGAAACTACAATCGCGCCCCCCTGCGTTTCCTTGAGCTCGCCATGCACTGCGCGATCGACTTCGGCACCTCGAACTCCGCCATCGCCATCCCGGCCGAGGAAGGCGGCATGCGCCTCGTGGAGCTCGAGCGCGGCTACCGCACCATGCCCACGGCGGTCTTCTACTTCGTCGAAGGGCCGGAAACCAACGGCCCGCCCCGCGCCTTCGGCCGCGCCGCGGTGGCCGCCTACGTCGACGGCATCGACGGCCGGCTGATGCGTTCGATGAAGAGCATCCTCGGCTCCACGCTGGTGGAGCAGACCACCGACGTGGGCGGCGGACGTGGCGTGAAGTACATCGACATCATCGCGGGCTACCTGCGCCACCTGAAGGCCACCGCCGAGGCCGAAGCCGGCGAACCCATCCGCCAGGCGGTGCTCGGGCGGCCGGTGTTCTTCGTGGACGACGAGCCCGAGCGTGACCGCCAGGCGCAATCGGCGCTGGAGGCCGCGGCGCGCAGCGTCGGCTTCGAGGACGTGCGCTTCCAGTACGAGCCCATCGCCGCCGCCTTCGACCACGAACGGCAGATCGGCCACGAGGAGATCGTGCTGGTGGCCGACATCGGCGGCGGCACGTCCGACTTCTCCATCGTTCGCGTGGGGCCGCAACGCATGCAGCGGCTGGAGCGCAAGGACGACATCCTCGCCAACCACGGCGTGCACATCGCCGGCACCGACTTCGACCGGCGGGTGGAGCTGGCGAGCGTGCTGCCGGAGTTCGGCTACGGCGCGCTCGGCCCGAGCATTGCCGGCGCGCCGCCGCGCGAGGTGCCCAGCGGCGTGTACTTCGACCTCGCGACCTGGCACCTCATCAACACCGTGTACAGCCCGCAACGCGTGGCCGAACTGCGCGCGATGAGGGTCAACTACGCCGACCCGATCCATCACAAGCGCCTGATGACGGTGGTCACCGAGCGCCTCGGCCACGAGCTCGCGGCGCGCGCGGAGCAGGCCAAGATCGACGTGGCCGGGGGCGGCGAGGCGCTGGTGGACCTGAGCCACGTGGAAGCCCGGCTCGCGGTGCGCCTGGACGAGGCGCGTGCGGTGCAGGCCATCGAAGGCGACATCGAGCGCATCGTGAACGCAGCACGGGAGACCGCCGCGCAGGCCGGCTTGCGGGCGGACCAGATCGACGCGCTCTACTTCACGGGCGGCTCGACTGGCTTCCGGCTGCTGTCGCAGAAGATCGCCGAGGCCTTCCCGACGGCACGCGCCGTGCGCGGCGATCGCTTCGCCAGCGTCGCGACCGGCCTCGGCCTGCACGCGCAGCGAGTGTTCGCTGGCGGCTGATCTTCGTCGGCCGACGCCCGGTCAGCCCTTCGTCAGGCTGGACGGCAATCAGCGGCGCCGCGGCGGCGGACGCGGCCGCCCGCGGGGCGCGGCGGGCGTGCCCACCGGCCGGCTCACGTCGGCCAGCAACAGCGTCGCACGGACCAGCCCCTCGACCGCTTCGGCGAGGTCCGATGGCGGCTCGAGCGTCTCGATCTCGGCCAGCAGCGCATCGGCGTCCTCGAGGTCGTCGGCATCGAGGTGGCGGTAGACGAGGGCGAGCGGCTCGGTGATGTCGGCGGCATCGAACTGCATGAGCGCCGGGAAGAACTCCTGCGCCGTCGCAAAGCCGGCCACCCATGGATACACCGCGTCGACTTCGGGCGGCGCGTCGTCGTCCTCATCGTTGCGCTCGTCGGCGTCGCCGGCCTCATCGCCGCTCAACTCGAACACCCAGGGGTCGAACCACTGCCGGCGGCCGATGGCGTCGTCCAGTTCCGCGTGGCGGCGCCGCGCCAGCGCATGCAGCCGGCCGGCGTCGAAGCGAGGCGGCAGCGCGCGGCCATCGGCGTCGGTGAGATGCGGCAGCCAGCGGCTCTCGGGAATTCGCTGCGGCTGCAACAGCACACCGCACAAAAACCCGTCCAGCATGCTCACATCCAGCGGTTCGAGCGGGGCGGGTACGCTGTCAAGCAGCAATTGAAGCTCGTCCAGTTCCGCTTCCGACAGCGGCTGGACGGAGGCAGCGCTTCGCGCCGGCGACCGCGATGAAGAGGGCGGCACAGGCGGCGATGCAGGGCGGGGACGATGAGGGCCAGGCATGGCCCCATTGTGGCGCGTCCTGCCGGCGCCTCCAGCGTGGTGCACGCCGCAGATACCTCCTGCCACAAAAGAAGCGGGCTTCTCCCTCGTATTGGGGATATCCGGCAGCGGGGGGCGCGCCTACAGTGCGCTCATCGCTGTCACACGGGGTTCACCAGCAACCCACGCGTCAAGGTCCCTCTAAAACCCGCAACACGAAGAAGAACAATCAAACTCACAGGGTGAGAGACCGAGCAACCGTCCCAACGACGTCCTTTCTTTTGAAGGACCTTACTGCCCACCCCCTGCAAAGCGGGTGGGCATTTTTTTTGGGTCGGGCTCCCGCGGCGATGCCTAGGAAAGAATCATCTGCGTGCACCGGAACAGCGCCATCTTCTTGCCTTGCGCGTTGAAGACGGTCGCTGACCAGACCTGCGTCGTGCGGCCCAGGTGCTCGGCCACCGCCTCGCAGCGCAAGAGCCCGTCGCGCGCCGTGCCGAGGAAGTTGCTTTTCAGCTCGACAGTGGTGAAGTTCTTCGCGCCCTCGGGCAGGTGAGCGATGGTGGCGTAGCCGGCGCTGGTGTCGGCCAGCAGGATGACGCTGGCCGCATGCAGGAAGCCATTGGGCGCATGCATCCACGGTTGAACCTCCATCTCGCTGTCGAGACGGCCTTCGCCGATGTGCTTGATGCGCACGCCATAGCGGTCCGGCAGCGTGCCGACTTGTTTCTGGTGGAAATCATCGGGCGTCACGTCGGGTCTGAGCATGCGGGTTCCTCCTGCGAATCTGCAATCGGGCGAGCATAGCGACGCGAAGGGGAACATGCTTTGCCGGCCCCGGAAGACGACGTGAAACCTCAGGCGGGAAAACCCCCGGCCAACTCGGCGCGCAGGTGATCGACCAGCGCCTGCACCGCCCGCGGCGTGCTGCGGCTCCAGGGGCGGATGACGTGGATCGCATCGCCGAAGAAGCCCACCGGCCGCCACGCCGGCAGCACCTCGCGCAGGCGTCCGGCCTGGAGCGCCGCTGACACGCTGAAATCCGGAATCTGCGCGACACCCAGGCCCGCGAGCACGGCATCGCGCAGCAGCTCGGAGTTGTTGGCCCGCAGCGGCCCCTGCACGCTGACGCTGACACGCTCGCGCTCGCGGCTGCCGCGTGGCCGCTCGGCCTGCTCGAAGAGCCACTGCGCGGGGCCCGTGCGCAGGTAGGCGAGGCAATCGTGGTCGGCCAGCTGCGAAGGATGCTCCGGCATGCCCTTGCGCCGCAGGTAGCCCGCCGTCGCGACAAGCAGCGTGCGCGAATCGCAGAGCTTCCACGCGACGTGGTTGTCCGGCGGCGCGCTGGTGTGCCGCACGGCGAGGTCGAAGCCCTCGTGCGCGAGGTTGACGAGGCGATCGGACAGCTCCAGCTCCACCCGCACCTCCGGATGCGCACGGAAGAAGCCCTCCAGCGTCGGCCCGACGTGCTGACGGCCCAGCGCGACCGGCGCGGTGACGCGCAGCAAGCCGCGCGGCGAGCCGGCCAGGTCGCGCACGTCGGACACGCTGCGGGCGATGTGGGCAAACGATTCGGCGGTGTCCTCGACCAGGCGCTGGCCGGCATCGGTGAGCCGCACGGAGCGCGTCGTGCGCTGTACGAGCGTGAGGCCGACGGATCGCTCCAGCTCGGCCACGCGCTGGCTCACCGCCGCCTTCGACAAGGCCAGGCGCTGCGCGGCTTGCGTGAAGCTGCCTGTCTGCGCAATCACGGTCAGCAGGTGCACGTGGGCCCACAGGGCGGCGTCCATTGGTGGCTTGCTCATTGGGTGGATTGTTCGCAAGAGTGAACAATCAAATCAGTGTAGCCACATTGGCATCCGCCCCACCGAAGCCTAGACTTGGGCGATTCCTTCGAGGAGACACACCATGGGCGCACCGGAAATCTTCACCGCCACCGGCGAGGTCGGCCACCACATCGGCGGACGCACCGTCGCCAGCGGCAGCGGACGCCGCCAGGCCGTCTACAACCCGGCCACCGGCCAGGTGGCGCGCCAGGTGGCGCTCGGTTCGGCCGACGAAGCCGCGGCGGCCGTCGCGGCCGCCAAGGCCGCCTTCCCTGCCTGGGCCGACACGCCGCCGATCCGGCGCGCCCGCGTGCTCAACAATTTCCTCGCGCTCTTGAACCAGCACAAGGACACGCTGGCCGCGATGATCACCGCAGAACACGGCAAGGTGTTCACCGACGCCCAGGGCGAGGTCTCGCGCGGCATCGACATCGTCGAATTCGCCTGCGGCATCCCGCAGCTGCTCAAGGGCGACTACACCGACCAGGTCTCCACCGGCATCGACAACTGGACGCTGCGCCAGCCGCTGGGCGTGGTCGCCGGCATCACGCCCTTCAACTTCCCCTGCATGGTGCCGATGTGGATGTTCCCGGTGGCGCTGGCCTGCGGCAACACTTTCGTGCTCAAGCCCAGCGAGCGTGACCCGTCGCCCTCGCTCTTCATGGCCGATCTGCTGCAGCAGGCGGGCCTGCCCGATGGCGTCTTCAACGTCGTGCAGGGAGACAAGGTGGTGGTGGACGCGCTGCTCACGCATCCGGACGTGAAGGCGCTCAGCTTCGTCGGATCCACTCCGATCGCGCAGTACATCTACGAAACCGGCGCGCACCACGGCAAGCGGGTGCAGGCGCTCGGCGGCGCCAAGAACCACATGGTGGTGATGCCCGACGCCGACCTCGACCAGGCGGTGGACGCGCTGGTCGGCGCCGCCTACGGCTCGGCCGGCGAGCGCTGCATGGCCATCAGCGTGGCGGTGCTGGTGGGCGACGTCGCCGACAAGATCGTGCCCAAGCTCGCCGAGCGCGCGAAGGCGCTGAAGGTGAAGAACGGCATGGAGCTCGACGCCGAGATGGGCCCCATCGTCACGCGCCAGGCGCTGGAGCGCATCGAGGGCTACATCGAGCTCGGCGTGAAGGAAGGCGCCGAGCTGGTGGTGGATGGCCGCGGCCTGAAGGTGCTCGGCCACGAGGACGGGTTCTTCACCGGCGGCACCTTGTTCGACCGCGTCACGCCCGGGATGCGCATCTACCGCGAAGAGATCTTCGGCCCGGTGCTCGCCTGCGTGCGTGCCCAGGACTTCGCCGAGGCGGTGCAGCTCGTGAACGACCATGAATACGGCAATGGCGTCGCCTGCTACACCCGCGACGGCCACGTGGCACGCGAGTTCGCGCGGCGCATCCAGGTCGGCATGGTGGGCATCAACGTGCCCATTCCGGTGCCGATGGCCTGGCACGGCTTCGGCGGCTGGAAGCGCAGCCTCTTCGGCGACATGCACGCCTACGGCGAAGAAGGCGTTCGTTTCTACACGAAGCAGAAGTCCATCATGCAGCGCTGGCCCGAAAGCACGGCCAAGGGCGCCGAGTTCGTGATGCCTACCGCAAAGTAAGGGCCGCACCTCTGTTGCCGCCGGCGCGTCCGGCCTCATGATCGTGGGATGGAGTCATTGCAGCCCCGCGTCACTGAGACGATCGCCGACTTGCTGCGCCGCGCGCGCGCGGCCCGGGACACGTCCGCCCTGAGTGAAGGGCGTGAGCTGGCGCAACAAGCCTGGGCGATGAGCGCGCATGGCGGCACCGACGCGGAGCGCGCCGAAGCCGGGCACCTGCTGTGCCTCTTCCACTACCGGATCGGCTCGCTGGACACGCTGGTCGACATCGGCCAGGCGGTGGTGCCGGTGCTGGCCGCGCCAGAGCGCCGTTCCAACAAGGCCGACCTGCTGCGCTGGATGGCCCTGGCCGGCTGCGAGACCGGCCGCTTCGAGACCGCCCTGCACTGCGCCAACGAAGCCTGCTCCCTCGCCCAGGACCTGGGTGACCAGCGCCAGCTTGCCTTGTCGCTCACAGCGCTGGGCGCCTGCTTCGAGCGCATGGGCGACCCCTGGCAGGCCGAACGCCTGATGGACGACGCACTGCAGCTCGCGAACGAAGTGGGCGACCCGTTCGCGCAACTCGTGACGCTGAACAACCTGTGCGCCGTGTGCATCGGCGCCTACTACGTGCTGCGCGGGGGCGAGGTGCCGGCCGACGCCACCGCCGCCCTGCGCCGCGCACTGGCCCATGCCCGCGAGGCCCATTCGCTGCTGTCGAATTTCGACGACCCCTTCTTCTCCGTGTTCGTCGAAGGCAACCTCGGCGAAGTGCTGCTGCACCTGGGCAAGACCGACGACGCACGCCACTATCTGGACGACGCCTTGCAACGCGGCCTGGAGCACGGCTTCGGCGCGCAGGTGTGGCGCATCCGCTGCTCCATCTGCGAGCTGATGCTCACGCAAGGCCAGTCGCGCGAGGCGCATGCCGCGCTCACCGCCTTGCTCAACGACATGCAAGGCGGCGACCCGCGCTCCACGCTCATCCGAGTGCACTACGCGCTGTACCGCACCTGCAAGGACCTCGGCTGGGACACCGAGGCGCTCGACCACTTCGAGCAGCACTACAAGCTCGAACGACGCCGCGCCACCAACCAGCTCAAGGCGCAGTCGCAGCTCTTCGTCACGCGCGTCGAGGCCGAACAATCGCGCCTGCAGGCCGAGCGAGCGCGCCTCGAAGCCCAACTCGAACGCACGCGCGCCGCAGGCTTCCAGGCCGATGCGCAGCGCGACGAACTCACCGGCCTGGGCAACCGCCGCCACCTGGACCATCGCCTGCCGATGCTGCTGGAAGTGGCCAAATCGCAGACCCTGCCGCTGACGGTGGCGCTCGTCGACCTCGACCATTTCAAGCAGATCAACGACCGTTTCGGCCACGCGGTGGGCGACAAGGTGCTGGTCGAGATGGCGCGCATGCTGCACGAGAACACCCGCTCCAGCGACGTGCTGGCGCGCATCGGCGGCGAGGAGTTCCTGATCGTCTTTCCGGACATGTCGCCGATTCAGGCGCTCGAGGTCTGCGAACGCCTGCGCTTGTGCGTGGAAGAGCACCACTGGCGACACATCGCCGAAGGCCTGGCCGTCACGCTGAGCGTGGGCATCTCCCACGCTCCGCCTTACGAGCTGTCGACGCTTTTCGACGAAGCCGACAAGGCGATGTATCGGGCCAAGCATGGGGGCCGGAATCGGGTGGCGATGGCTTGATGCCCTCCAGCGCGTCGTGCGGGTGGGGCAAAGGCGCGGGTGGGCAGGCCAGGGCGCGCTGATCAGGCGGTCGGCGCGGTGCGCCGACTCCCTTGCGGTGCTCGGACTCGCGGCCCGTCGGCGAACTCCCGCCGCTCGCTTCGCTCGCTGTGGTCAAACAGCGCCGACGAGTCAGAGGACGAAGCGCGCTTGCGCGCGCGGCCGCGAGTCCTGCGCTCCTCAGCGCCTTCAAAGCGCGCCCTGGCCTGCCCACCCGCGCCTTTGC
>Ga0157377_10000165_pt1 | contig 39470 bp, 32 predicted proteins | sample M55metaG_FD_121116 | JGI IMG/M metagenome (GOLD analysis project Ga0157377, IMG submission 121116) | Miscanthus rhizosphere microbial communities from Kellogg Biological Station, Michigan, USA - M5-5 metaG | ecosystem: Host-associated > Plants > Roots > Rhizosphere > Soil | place: USA: Michigan...
CCAGACGCCGACGCCGACGCCGAGGACGACCGCGGCGAGCGGGAAGCTCTGGATGTGCTCGCGCCAGCTCTCCGGCAGGAGGTTCTCGATCTCTTCCAGGAACGCCTCGGGGCCGTTCTCCGCCAGCGCGCTGCCGAGCTTCGACGCCTTCTCGCGGATGGGGAAGTCGTAGTCCATGCCGGCGGCGGCGCGCTCGTGGTCTTCAGAGTTCGTGGTGGCCATGGTTAGTCCTCGTCGTCGCGGCGCAGCAGGAGCCCGATCAGGAATCCGACGCCGACGGAGATCAGCAGCGCCTTGCCCGGGTTGGAGCGGACGTAGCTGCGAACCTGGTCGGTGACGGCGCCGAAGTCGACGTCGTCGAGCTTCTCGCGCACGCGGTTGTACTGGTTGCGCGCGGCGTCGGACGCCGCGGTGTACTTGTCGTTCACGTACTCCTTGGCGCGGCCGAATCGGCCGCCGTCTTCGCCGGAGCCGGGGGTGTCGTTGGTGTCAGTCATGATGTGCCTCCTGAGCGACTGAGACTATCACTGAGGGACGGGATGACGGGATGACGGGGAGTAGCGAGGGACGGCTACATCCTGTCATCCTGTCATTCCGTCATCCTGTCCCTTCAATGCGCGTCCGCCTCGACCATGTAAGCCATTCTTATGCCGCGACCGACGAGTCGGCGCCGGTGCAGGTGCTCGACGACGTCTCGCTCGACATCCTGGCCGGCGACTTCGCCGTGCTGATGGGCGCCTCGGGGAGCGGGAAGTCGACGCTGCTCAACCTCATCGGCGCGGTGGACAAGCCGACCGCCGGGCGGATCTTCCTCGACGACACCGAGACGTCGCTGCTCGACGAGCGGCGGCTGACGATGCTGCGGCGGACGTCGATCGGCTACGTCTTCCAGTTCTTCAACCTGATCCCGACGCTGAACGTGCGCGAGAACGTCGGCTTTCCGCTGTCGCTGATCGGGCTCTCGCGCGGCGAGGCGCGCACGCGCGTCGACGAGGTGCTCGACGAGGTCGGCCTCTCGCACCGCGCCGCGCACTATCCGAACGAGCTCTCCGGCGGCGAGATGCAGCGCGTGGCCATCGGACGCGCCATCGTCCACCGCCCGCCGCTGATCCTGGCCGACGAGCCGACCGGCAACCTCGACTCGCGCAACGGCGAGATGATCCTCGACCTGCTGCGCGACGTCCACGCCGCCCGCCGCCCGACCGTGATCATGGCCACGCACTCCGACCGCGCCGCCGAGCGCGGCGACTACACCGTGCGCGTGGCGGACGGGCGGGTGGTGGCGGGGTCGTGATCCTCCGCGCGCTGGTCCTCCGCCCCATCCTGCGCGAGACGCTCCGCACCGCCCTCACCGTCCTCGGCATCGCCGTCGGCGTGGCGGTGGTGGTGGCCATCGCGCTGTCCAACCAGAGCGCGCTGCGCGCGTTCCGGGAGTCGGTGGACGCGGTGGCGGGGCGCGCGAACTACCAGATCGTCTCCGACGCGGGGCTCGACGAGAACCTGCTGCTTGCGCTGCAGCCGCTTTGGGCGCGCGGGGTGCGCTTCGCGCCCGTCATCGACGTCGACGGCATCGCCGAGAAATGGCAGACACCGGTGCGGCTGCTCGGCGTCGATCTCTTTTCCGACCTGCACTTCCGCGACTATCGCTACGCGAAGGTCAACGCGCAGGGATGGGCGCTCTTTCAGCCCGACTCGGCGATCGTGCCGGAGGTCTACGCGCGAGAGCACGGACTGCAGCTCGGCTCGCCGCTGGCGCTGAACGTCGGCGGCGTCTCGAAGACGATGACCGTGCGCGGGATCCTGCAGGCGAAGGGGCCGGCCACGGCGTTCAACGGCGCGATCGTCGTCGCCGACATCGCCGCGGCGCAGGCGTCATTCAATCTGACCGGGAAGCTGACGCGCATCGACCTGATCGCCGGCGACGACGCGCTGCCCGCCATCCGCCGGCTGATCCCGCCGAACGCGCGAGTGGAGCGGCCGTCGCGGCGCAACGAGCGGGTGGAGAACATGCTGCGCGCCTTCCGCGTGAACCTCTTTGCGCTGGCCGGCGTGGCGCTGCTGGTGGGGATGTTCCTGGTCTACAACACGGTGCTGATCTCGATCCTGCGGCGGCGGAAGGACGTCGGCGTCTTCAAGACGCTCGGCGCCTCGGCGTCGCAGATCTTCGGCGCGTTCCTGGCCGAGGGGGTGGTGTTCGGGCTGGCGGGATCGGCGATCGGCATCGCGCTCGGGCGCGGGCTGGCGTTCGGCATCCTGAAGATGATCGGGCGGACGGTGAACGCGCTGTACGTCACCTCGGCGCCGGAAGGGATCGCGCTGACGCCGGGGATCGTGATCGCGGGGGTGGCGGTAGGGACGATCCTGTCGGTGGTGTCGGCGATCCAGCCGTCGATCGAGGCGGCGCAGGTGCGGCCTCTCGCGCTGATCAATGTAGGACGGGCTTCAGCCCGTCACCGGCGGGCTAAAGCCCGCCCTACATGGATCGCCGTCGTTGCGTTCGCGCTCGCGTTTTCTGCCACGCGGATGCCGCCAGTCTCCAACGTCGCGGTCGGCGGCTACATCGCCGTGCTGCTGGTGGTGGTCGGCTTCTCCGCGCTGGCGCCGATGATCGTCCGCGCCGTCTCACGCCTGCTGCGCGCGCCGTTCCGTGCGCTCTTCGGTATTGTGGGAGAGCTCGCCTCGGCGTCGATCCCGGCGTCGCTGCGCCGCACCTCGATCGCCTCCGCGGCGCTGTCGCTGGCCATCGGGATGATGGTCGCGGTGGCGCTGATGGTCGGCAGTTTCCGCGAGACGGTGCGCGTCTGGGTCGACCAGACGGTCAGTTCCGACCTTTGGCTGCGGCCGGCTAAGGGGCTGTCGAACGCGGAGGTCGCCGTCTTTCCGAACGCCATCAGCGACGACCTGGCGAAGGTGCCGTTCGTGGAGGCCTTCGATCGGGTGCGCGGCCGCAACGTGACCTACGGCGAGTCGATCATCTTCGTCGGCAGCGGCGACACCGAGGTGGCCATGCGGCGGGGCGGCGCGCCGATGATCGAGGGCGCGATCCAGCTCGACGGCGTGGTCGTCTCGGAGAGCTTCGCCGTGAAATTCGACAAGGGCGTCGGCGACGTGATCGAGCTGCCGGTGGCGCGCGGCGTGGCTCGGTTCCCCATTACCGGCATCTACCGCGACTACTCGAACGACCGCGGCGTGGTCTTCATGAGCCGCCGTCTCTACGTCCGTCTCTACGAGGACGACGCCATCGGCAACATCGTGGTCTACCTGCGCAAGGGCGTCGACGTGCAGTGGGCGCGACGCGAGCTGGAGCGGCTCTTCGGCCCGAAGTACCACGCCTTCACCGTCACCAACGGCGAGGTGCGCGCCGAAGTCATGCATATTTTTGATCAAACATTCTTGATCACATATGCGCTGCTGGCGGTGGCCATCGTGGTGGCGGTGCTGGGGATCGTGAACACGCTGGCGGCGCTGATCATCGAGCGGACGCGCGAGCTGGCGCTGCTCCGCGTCCTCGGCATGACGGTGGCCGAGGTGCGGCGGATGCTGATGCTCGAGTCGGCGGTGCTCGGCGTCACCTCCACCCTCGCCGGCCTGGCCATGGGCTACGTCCTTTCGTGGATCCTCATCTTCGTGGTCAACAAGCAGTCGTTCGGCTGGACTATCGAGTTCCACACGCCGCTGCGGCTGATCGCCGGCTCGCTTGCGGTCACCTTCGCCGCCTCGGTCGCCGCGGGCATCGTCCCCTCGCGACTGGCGCGGCGTATCCGGCTCGCCGCCGCGCTGAAGACCGAGTAGAGTTTCCCCATCATGAAAAAAGTGATTTGGGCCCTCGCTCTGTGGGCGTGTGCCGGCGCTTCGCAGGCGGCTACGCTGATCCTGCTCAACGGGCGCGTCTTCCTGCCGCAGCCGAATCAGTTCGCGCAGGCGATCGCCATCACCGGCGGCGTCATCACCGCGGTCGGCTCGAACCAGGAGATCGCCAACCTCGCCAGCGCGAGTACGAAAACGATCGACCTGCGCGGCCACCTGGTCATCCCCGGCTTCAACGACGCGCACGTCCACTTCGGCACGCTGCCGTCGCCGTTCATCCTGAACACGAATCCCGACAACACGTTCGCCGAGGTGAAGCAGGCCATCCAGTTCGCCCTCGATGAGACGGGGGCCGACACCTTCTTTTTCGGCACCATCGGGCCGCCGGTCTTCTTCGACTCCAACGCCACGCGCGCCGCGCTCGACGCGGTCGCGCCCGGACGCAAGATCATGCTGACGGAGTTCACCGGCCACGGCGCGATCCTCAGCACGGCGGCGCTCGCCGCGCTGGGCGCCGCGAATCCCACCGATCCGATCGGCGGCAAGTTCGAGCGCGACCTGCACGGCCAGCTGACCGGCAGGGTGTTCGAGTACGCGCAGTACAACCTCGAACGGACGCTGGCCGACTCCACCCTCGACGCGGACGACGTCGCCGCGCTGCAGCAGCTCAGCGACCAGGCGCTCCGCTTCGGCATCACCACGCTGCAGGTCATGCCCAACATGAATTCGCCGCGCTTCGACGCCATCGTGGCGCAGGCCCATCCCAAGGTGCGCGTGCGGCATCTCCGGATGCCGATGACCACGGCGACAGACCTCAACGTGGCCGACGGCCGCGGCCGCGTGGTTCGCCCGGTCAAGTGGATCCTCGACGGCACGCCGATCGAGCGCGGCGCCGCGCTGCGCACCAACTACACCGGCACGGCGGTGAGCGGCGTCGAGAACTTCACGCCGCAGCAGCTCCGCACCATGCTCGCCGACGCGATCGCGCACGACGAGCAGCCGCTGCTCCACGCCGGCGGCGACCGTACCATCGTCACGATCTTCAAGGTGATGCTGGCGTTGGACCGGACCGACTGGCCGGCGCGCCGGCTGCGCCTCGAGCACGGCGACGGCCTGCAAAGCGACCTCATTCTCGGGGCGCGGCAACTGGGCGTTGTGGTTGTCCAGAACCCGACGCACTTGCCGTTCCGCAATTTCTACCCGGCCGGCGACTACATGCTCCTCCGGACGCTGGTGGCCAAAGGGGTGAAGCTGGCCTTCGGCTCCGACGGCCCGCTCGATCCCTTCCTCAACCTGCAGCTCGCGGTCACGCATCCGGTCGTTCCGGACGAGAAGTTGACGCTCTTCCAGGCGCTGACGGCGTACACCGCCGGCTCCGCCTTCGCCGAACAGCTCGACGACAAGGGCCAGATCGCGCCGGGGCAGGTCGCCGACCTCGCGGTGCTGTCGCAGGACCTCTTCGCCCGCACGCCCGACCAGTACGTCGGCACGGAGAGCATCCTGACCATCGTGGGCGGAAAGATTGCGTTCGACGCCGGGGTTCTACCGTAAACATGCGCAGAATCGCCCTCGCCGCCGCACTGGTGCTGGCCCTCGTCGCAGCGCGGCAGCGCTCGGTGCGCCCGCCCAACGCAACGCCCACGTTCAACCGGGACGTGGTCCGCATCCTCCAGAACAACTGCCAGAGCTGCCATCACCCGGGTGGCGGCGCGCCGTTCTCGCTGATGACGTACGGCGATGCGTTCCCCAACCGCCTGGCGATCAAGGTGATGACGAAGTCGCGGCAGATGCCGCCGTGGAAGCCGGTCGCGGCCTGCGGCGACTTTGTCGACGCGCGCGGCCTGACGCCGAACGAGATCGACACCATCCTGAAGTGGATCGACGCCGGCGCTCCTGAAGGCGATCCCGCCGATCTCCCGTCGCCGCTGGAGTTCAGCGGAGAGTGGGAGAGCGGCGAGCCCGATCTGGTGCTCTCGTATCCGCAGCCGTACACGCCGCCGGCGAGCGGCGAGGACATGTACCGCTGCTTCCCCATCCCGGCGAATCTCACCGCCGACAAGTACGTTTCGGCGGTCGACTTCAAGCCGGGCGACCCGAAGACGGTGCACCACGTCATCGCCTACCTCGACACCACCGGCGTCTCGGCGCAGCTCGATCAGAACGAGGCGGGCCCGGGATACAAGTGCTTCGGCGGGCCGGGGTTCCTTCCTCTGAACGCGACCGCCGCGACGCTGGGCGGGTGGGCGCCTGGCGCGCGCGCCACGACGCTGCCCGACGGCGTGGCGATGTCGTTGCCGGCGACCGCGCGGGTCGTCCTGCAGGTGCACTACCACGTGCACGGCGGCGTCGCGGAGCCCGACACCACGCGCATCGGCGTCTACTACGCGAAGTCCAAGCCGCAGAAGCTGATGCGCATCTGGCCGATCATCAACTTCCTCTTCACCATCCCGCCGAACGATCCGAACTACCGCGTCACCGCGTCGTATCCGGTGACGCAGGACGCGCATGCGGTGCTGATCGCCCCGCACATGCACCTTCTCGGCCGCAAGATGCGCGTGCAGGCCGCGCTTCCCAACGGCAGCACGGAGTGCCTGATCAACATCGACGACTGGGACTTCAACTGGCAGGGGATGTACCGCTACGAGACGCCCGTCGCGCTCCCCGCCGGCTCGCGCCTCTCGCTGGAGGCGTTCTACGACAACTCGTCGGGCAACGTCCGCAACCCGAATCACCCGCCGAAATCGGTGTCGTGGGGCGAGGAGACGACCGACGAGATGTGCATCGCCTTCCTGGGCGTGACGCTGGATGCCGAGAACCTGAAATAGGTCGGGACGATGCGTAACAGAGGGGGGTGACAGAGATGTCTTTACGGACATCCCGTCGTCCTGTCATGCTGTCATCCTCCTGAATATGACCGACCGCGAGAGCGTGCTGCGCTTCGATCTCGCCATGCAGAAGAGTCATCTGCTGGTCTATACGGCTGCCTTCCTCACGGCGCTGGCGGGGCGCGCCCTCGGCGTCTTCACCCTGAAGTACGACGTGGCCTTCGGCTCCTGGATCGGCGCCATCGCCTGCGCCGCGGCGATGTACGTGCTCTTCGCGCGCGGCGTCGACCGCAGGTGGCTCAACCCGATCGGGATCGCCATCGACATCGCCTTCGTCACCACCGGCGTCGCGGCCACCGGCGGCATCGGCAGCCCGTTCTTCATCTGGTACCTCGCCGCGGCCTCGGGGGCGGCGTTCGCCATGGGGAGGTGGGCCGGGTACGTCGTCGGCGCCGTCAACGGCGCGGCCTACGTCGGCGTGCTGGCGGCGATGGGCGACGGGCCGCTGCTGCTGGCCGTGGCGCGCATGCTCTTCCTCTTCGGCGCCTCCTTCTTCCTCATCGCCGGCATCGCCAACCTGCAACAGAAGCGGAGGGAGATCAGCACGCTGAACGCCGAGCTGGCCGACGCCAACCGCAAGATCCAGGAGGCGGACCGGATGAAGAGCCAGTTCCTGGCCAACATGAGCCACGAGCTGCGCACGCCGATGAACTCCATCATCGGCTTCTCCGAGATCCTCATCGAGCGGCTGCGGGAGACGATCGACCCGAAGCAGATCACCTTCCTCCAGCACATCCACGCCTCGGGGCAGCACCTGCTCAACATCATCAACGACATCCTCGACCTCTCGAAGATCGAGGCGGGGAAGATGGAGATCTTCGCCGAGTCGTTCGAGGTGCAGCCGGTGATCGAGAGCGTTTGCTCGGTGATGCGCGGCATGACCCGCGACCGCGTGCCGCAGTTCGTGGTGGAGGTGGCGCCCGGCCTGCCGCAGATCGAGACCGACCTCGCCAAGTTCAAGCAGGTGCTCTTCAACCTGCTGTCGAACGCGGTGAAGTTCTCGCCCGCCGACCGCCCCATCACCATCACGGCGCGCAACACCGGCGACCGCCTGGCGGTGTCGGTCTCCGACCAGGGCATCGGCATCGACCCTCAGTACCACGGCCTGATCTTCGAGGAGTTCCGCCAGGTCGACGCCTCGGTGCGCCGCACGCACGGCGGCACCGGCCTCGGCCTGGCGCTGGTGAAGAAGTTCATCGAGCTGCAGGGCGGCACGGTGCGCGTCGACAGCGCGCCCGGCCGCGGCAGCACCTTCACCTTCACCCTGCCGGTGCGCACGCGCGCGGCGGTGGTCACGCGCGAGGAGCCGCACGAGCCGCACCGCGAGAGCGTGCTGGTGGTGGAAGACGACGCGCACGCCTACGACCTCATCTCCTCCGCGCTCAACTCCGCCGGCTACCTGGCCGTCCGCGCGCGGCACGGCGAGGAGGCGCTGAAGCTGGCGCGCGAGACGCGGCCGCTGGCGGTGACGCTCGACCTGGTGCTGCCCGGCATCGACGGCTGGGAAGTGCTGAAACAGCTGAAGAACGACGACGCCACGCGCGACGTGCCGGTGGTGATCATCTCGGTGGTCGACAATCGCGAGCTCGGCATCGCCATCGGCGCCGACGACTACTTCGTCAAGCCGGTCGACCGCGCCCGCTTCCTGGAGCGGGTGTGGGAGCTGACCGCCGCGCGCGGAACGAAGCCGCGCGTGCTGCTCATCGACGACGACTCCGCCGTGCACGCCGTCCTCGGCGACGAGCTGCTGCGGCTCGGCTACACGGTCGAGAGCGCGCTGAGCGGCGACGACGGCGTGCAGGCGGCGAACGACAGCTCGCCCGACGTCATCATCCTCGACCTGATGATGCCCGGCATGAGCGGCTTCGACGTCGCCGGCGCGCTGAAGGACAACCCCGCCACCGCCAACATCCCCATCCTGGTGCTGACGTCGAAGGATCTCTCCGCGGACGATCGCCGCGCGCTGCAGTCGAAGGTGACGACGTTCGTGCGCAAGGGTGTCACCGCGCGCGAGCAGCTGGTGCTGGAGATCCGGCGGCTGGGCGGGCGGCGCGCCGCCGCTACTGTGTGAGCTGCTCCCAGACCGTTTTCGCGATCGCCGCCACCACTTTCGCGCCGTCCTTCTCCGGGCCGCGTGAGTGCTTGGTGAAGACGGCGATGGCGATGTGATGCTTGCCGTCGGGTGAGGTGATGATGCCGGCGTCGTTGATGCTGCCCGGCATGGTGCCGGTCTTGTGCGCGACAGTCGACCCTTCCGGCACGCCGGCGCGGAGGCGGTCGGGGCCGGAGCCGGAGGTGGCCAGCGCCTCCAGCAGGAGCTTCTCGCTGTCGGCGGAGAGTCCCGCCTGGTGCTTGTGGATCTTGACGAACAGCTCCGCGATGCCGAGGGGCGTGGCGGTGTCGCGCGGGTCATTCCAGAACTTGACGATTCCTTCGCCGCGCTCGGCCGGCGACATCGCCTGCAGCCGCTCCGAGTAGTGCTTGCGCGTGGCGATCTTGTCGCCCTCGTTGAGGATCTCGCCGATGATCATCGCCTCGGGGCGGCTGACGTCGACGTTGCTGACCTTGATGCCATGCAGCGCCTTCATCACCTCTTTCGGCGAGACGTAGTGCGCCAGGATGTAGTCGACCGCGCTGTTGTCGCTGTCGCGCACCATGTGCATGAACAGCCGGCGGAGCGGAAGGGTGATCGGCTGACCGTTCGCCTCGTCGACGATCGGCGAGTTGCCGGCGTGGAAGTCCTCCAGGCCGAGGGTGACCTTCTCGTCGAGCGACACCTCGCCGCGGTCGACGCGCTGCAGAAAGGCGACCGCGATGGGCACCTTGTAGACGCTGGCCATCGGGAACGGATCGTTGGCGTGGTAGGTGATGCGCTGCCCGTTGTCGAGATTGATGGCGGCGACGCCGGCGATCCCGTCGAAGTTGTCGTCGATGGCGGTGAGGCGAAGGGTGGCGATGGCGGTAGCGAGGAAGAGTCTGATCATGATCGTCGTCGTTTGATGAGGGTCACTGCCAGAACGAACATCGTAGCGAATGAAATTGCCCGCCCGCGCACGAACGAAGCGGGCAGGTAAATGAGGCGCAGGTGGTGCCTGCCGACGGGGACGGGAACGGACAGGAAGGCCAGGTTCGCGGGTTCGGTATCGACGCGGCGGCCGTCGAGGTAGGCGCGCCAGCCGGGCCAGGCGACGTCGGTGATGACCACGCGCGACGGGGCGTGCGCCTCGACGTCGATCTCGTAGCGCGACCCCTCGCGCCGCACGCGCAACTCGGCGCGGCCGTTCTCCACCAGGCGCGGCGGCTCGTTGGCCGTGTGGATCCACGCCTGGCCCGCGAAGTCGGTCGCGGCGGACATCTCGGTCAGCGCCGTCTCGTCGTCGTCGATGAATCGCACGTTTCTCGGGATGAAGACGCGCGGGATGGCGCCGGGGTTCTCCATCAGGTGCGTGTTGCGGCCGTCGGCCACCACGCGCCAGCCCGGTGGCGGGTCCATCGTTTTCGGCGTGATCGCGTGGCGCACGCCGAGGAAGGAGAGGAAGGGGAGCGTGAGATCGGTGACCTCGAGGTACGAGCGTTGCGAGTTTGGGCACCAGAGCGGCGTGGTTCGCTTGTACGGCGCGTAGGTCATCGAGGCGTAGCCGCGGACGTCTTCCAGCCCGTACATCGACGCGGCGTTCGGGATCAGCAGGTTCGCGGTGCCCACCACGCGATAGAGCGGATCGCGCGGGATCTTCGCCAGCAGCGGCATCGGCGGATAGAACTGCCGCCGCTGCAGCGCCGGATAGATGCCGCCGTCCTCGGCGAGGCGCTGCACGGCGATGGCGGCGAGGACGAAGGCCACCGCGTGCTTGCGCGGTACGACCAGCAGGACAATGCCGGCGATCTCCGCGGCGAGGCCGACGAGCATCACCTTCGGCTGCACGCCGAAGGCGAGGCGCGCGGGCCAGAGCGCGGCGGTGGCGATGACCAGCGCGACACCGACGGCGATGATGATGTGTGGGCGCGCCGGCCCTCCGGGGCGCGCCCGGGGGCGGGCGCGCCCACACTCGTCGAACGCCATCGCCGCCAGCATCGACAGCGCGAACGCCGCGGCGAATCCGAGCCGCTCGTTCTTGGCCACGGCGAGCAGCGGCACCTTGCGCAGGATCGGCAGCGCGCTCCACGACGCCAGCAGCGCGACGACCGCCAGCACGGCGAAGAAGCGCACCTCGTGCCGCCGCCACAGCTGCACCGCGGCGACGACGGCCAGCGCCAGGATCACGCTGCCGACGCGCGCCATGCCGAAGTCCCACTGGCGCGTCAGGTTGTACCAGGAGGCGCCGCCGTAGTACGGGATGAACGTCGCGCCGATCGCGCGCCAGCTCGCGGCCGAGTCGAAGACGAACGGCTGCTTCGACTGCTCCCGGAAAAGCGTGAACTGCCACGTCTTGTCGAGCACCTCGAGAAACGGCAGCAGGAAGATCGCCGTCAGGCAGAGCGCCACGACGCCCGCGCCGATGGCGCGCACGATCCCGCGGCGCTCGAACAGGGCGTACGCGCCGGCGACGGCCACGACGTGCAGCATCGTCTCCGGATGGCCGAAGAGGATCAGCAGTGCGAAGGCCGCGGTCAGCAGCGGAAACGACGCGCGCCGCACGCCGAGCAGCACCAGCGGCAGCAGCACCCAGCTGGAGAGCGGCGTCCATCCCACCCAGAAGACCACGCCGCCGGAGAAGGCGAATCCGAGGGCGGCGACGAGCGAGGCGCCCTCGGAACACTCGAGCTCGCGGGCGAAGGCGAAGGTGCAGACGCCGGCGAGGAAGAAGATCATCGCCGCGCTGAACGTATTCGCCAGATCGATCGGCAACAGTAAGCCGAGGAGATTCAAGGGGTTGTACGGCGCTACCTGCATCCCGGCGGCGAGGATGTCGCCGGAGCTCATCCCCGGATTCCAGAGCGGCCACTCGCCCTGCGCCAGCGACGCGCGCATGGCGTGCTGCCATGGCGCCAGCGCCAGCGCCTGATCGAGGAGGTACCAGTTGTGCGGCAGCGTTACGCCGTACTCCGCGGCGTAGTCGCTCCACGGCTGCGACAGGAAGAGCATGTCGTGGCCGCCGTAGACGCGATCGGTCACCAGGGCCGGCCCGACGAATGGCAGCGGCAGGAGGAGGAGCACGATCGCCGCGCGCCGCGAGAGCGGCGTCACCCAGCGATGGAAGGCGAACAACGTCAGCGCGGCGACGATGAGGTAGAAGACGAAGGTCATTGATTCGTCAGGGCGCCTTGAAGGCGCGATCGTATCCCGTCATCTCCACGTAGCCGTGCCCGCGGACGCCCGCATTGCGGAACGAGCCGCTGGCGTCGACCGCCCCCTCCCAGTACGTCACGCGCGTCGAGCCGCTGGTCATCAGCTCCTGATCGCGCAGCAGCGGCTGCAGGGTCAGGTCGATGCCGAACTTCGGCACGGCGACGCGCCAGCCCATCGGGTATTTCGCGCCGCTGCGCGGCGACTGCCACGACGACGCCGGCGTGATCTGCATGTCGGCGCGGCGAAGATGGATGACGTCGCCGTCGCTGGTGATGAGCGAGCCCGAGGAGGTGACGTCCGGGGTGCCGTCGGTGCGGCGGATCTGGTAGAGCATCAGCTCCGCGTCGTTGTCGAGCTGGATGGAGAACCAGTCCCACCCCTGCTGATTCTCGCGCAGCTGCGCGCTGCCGAACTCGTGGTCCATCCAGGCCAGGCCGCGGCAGCGTTTGCTGTTGACCGTACCGCGCACCTCGAGGCGCGTCAGGGAGTAGTAGTGCGAGGCGTAGCCGGCGCCCTGCGCCTTCACGCTGATGCCGTTCTCGCCGTGGATCGCCGGCGGCTTCCGCGAGGTGAGGACGAGATCGATGGCGTCGCGGCCCGACGCCGCGACCAGGCGCCACGAGCCGTCCGGAAGTGTCATGGCGCGCCACCCTTCGTTGAAGACGTCGAGCGTCCCCGTCGCGGCGTTCGCCGTGAACGGGGACGAGCGATTGAACTTTTCGTAGAAGCGGAAGGCGCGGCCGTCGACGTCGGTGATGGCGAAGTGGGCGAGCGACAGGTTGTGCAAATCCCACCTGCCCGCCGCTCGCTGCTCGCCGCTCGCCTCGACGCCGACCCGAAAGAACGTCAGCTCGAATCCGTACCGATGCCCGTCATCTGAAGAAAGCTGGCCGGTGTAGTACCACCACTCCGTCTTGTACTCGTCGTGCGTGCCGTGGTCGCGCGGGAAGGCGTACTCGTAGCCCGGCAGGGCCGGGCGGAACGAGAGCCAGAGCCAGAGGAGCGAGGTGAGGATCACGGAGTCTTTCTTTGATGCTCCTTGACGCTCTTCCTCGCCGCGGGCGGGATCGTCGTCGCCGGCGCCCTGACGGCGCGGACGACGCGGCCTTCCGCCGCCCGCCGTCCGGTGGTGCGCAGGCTCCGCTCGCGCAGGTTGGGATCGGCGGCGAGCAGCGCGTTGACGAGCGCAAAGGTAAGCCGCTCGTCATCGGTTCGTGCGTTGGCCGCCGTGAGATTGCCGAGGCCGCGCTCGCGATCGAGCTTCTCGATCAGCGGAATGAAGTCACAACATTCTCCGAGGATCGCGAAGGGGGGCTGCTTGGTCTTCTTGTCGACGACGATGGGGTCGATGAGTTTTTGGCGAGTGACGGTCACCTCGCGGTAATGAACGCTTCCGCCCGGATCGCCGGCACTCTTCGGCGTCGTCCACGGCTGTGCCCACGCCGGGAAGTAGTGGTAGACGTCGATGCCGTTTCCCTTGGAGATCTTGAAGGCGCCGCTCGTATGGTAGTCGCCGAGGAAGTAGGCGGCCTTGCCGGTGGCGGGCGGCGTCAGCGTGAACGGCGATAGCGTGATCGTCACCGGCGCGCGATTCACTTCGTCGAAGACGACCGTCCCGCGCACCGTGGCCTTCTTGTCGGAACCGTCGGTGGTGAGCTCCGTCCAGTACAGCAGGACCGGCCCGTTGTCGCCGGGATCAGCCGCTGTCAGATGGATGACCGCGGCATTCGCCGCCGGCGGAAGGATCGTTTCGATTTCCTTGAAGCGTTCGCTGGGAGCGCGATCGGGGTCATACCGAAAGACGCGAAAGCCATTGACGCCATCGATCGAGCTGTTGAAGCCGAAGAGGACCGCGCCGTCGTTCCCCGGCATGTGGGCAAGGAGCGCGCTGCCGTGAATGTTGCCGTCGATCAGCGAGAGATATTCGGCCGGCGGACTGTCGACGTCGCCGCTCCATCCCCAGTCGGCGTTCTCCGGTTTGTCCCCCGTGTCGGGAAAGGTGAACGTTCCCGATTCGGCATCCGCTACTTTGATGGTGTCGTTGATCGCGACGATCAGCCGCGTGGGTGAGACCACCACGGCCGGCGCGCCCCAGATTCCCGGCTTGAACGAGCCGCGCAGCTTGAAGAGCTTCTTCTCGTCGTCGGGGATGCTCTTTCCATCCCAGCTGTAAACGTACGTGGTATCGACGAAGTCGGCGAGCTTGTCCTGGCGCGGATCGAGGTGTCTTCCAAAGCAGGGGATCAAGGCATACGCCGCGCCCGTTTCGCGATCAGCGACGAGATTCGGGTTGTCGGTGCCGCCCATACTCCAGTTCGGAAGATCGTCTTTGAGCGCTTGCGGACTGGCGCAGTCTTCATGTTGCCGCCCATACGAGTCGATCTCGCCGACGTACTCGAAGGTGACGCCGCAGTCGGTCGAGCGCCACGTGGTGTTGGTCGTTCGGGCGCCCGGTCCGAAATTGATGACTTCATTCGGTCCGAAGAAGCCGAAGCCGAGGGAGAGAAAGGTGAACTCGGCCCAGCGCGGCTCCGGAGTCATCGGCTCGCGTGTGACCGTCACTCGCTGATAGACCAGGTCTCCGTTCGGCAGTGCGATGAACTGATGATCGGCGCCCCAGATACCCCAGCGATGGGCGCGCGGTCTTGCTCCCGGCACTTTTACCGGCGGCGGCGGGAGGAACTCGGAGATGCCGAAGAGGGGGATTCCGGTCTTCAGGTTCTTCGGGCCGGAAAGCGACCGCCAATGGGCGACGTCGGCGGTCAGGCTGGCAACCTCGGGATGGAAGCTCGGCGAATCGCCTTTCGCCAGCGGCGGCCGGCGCCAGTCGTCGCTGATCACGACGCGGCCATTCGGGCATTGCTTCTTCGTGTCGGGCGGCACGACGGCCAGGTGCACCTCGCCACCGGAGTAGTTGAACGTCACCGCGCCCTTCGCCACGGTGGTCGTGTAGAAGTCGACGGCAAAAGCCTGCTGCGCCAGCAGCAGGCAGAGAACGGCCAGATGTCCTTTGCGCATGCTTCATAATGTCACGGCGCCCATGGCCGAACAGCCCGTCGTTCCAGCGCGGTCGCGCTTCCGCACGCTCGCGAGCGAGCAGAGCATCCCCATCGATGCAGACGATCTCCTCGCGCTCGCCAAGCGATACGCCGACCAGGGGATGTACGACGAGTCGATCCACCTGTATGAGATGGCGGAGAAGCTCAAGCCGGGCTCGGTGGCGCTGCGCATCAACCTGGCGCGCGTGCGCGACCTGAAGAAGCAGGCCGAGGAGACGCGCTTCGCCTCGCTGCGGCAGGAAGTCGACGCCGAGCGGACGCACGACGAGGTCGACGCCTCGCAGTACGTCGGCCTGGCGCAGTACTACATGGCCAAGGACCAGACCTCCAAGGCCATCGAGCTGCTCGAGATCGCCAAGCTGAAGACGCCGAACAACTACCGCCCCTTCGAGATCCTCGGCCGTCTCTACTACTCCGAGGGCGAGTGGGACCTGGCGCACGAGGAGATCGAGCGCGCGCGCAAGCTCAACCCCTTCGACCGCGGGCTGGCGGAGATCTCCGGCCGCGTGCAGTTCGAGCTGAAGAACTTCGACCGCGCCCTCGACGCCTTCGTCGACGCCTTCCTCCTCTCCACCGACCAGAAGGGCGACAGCACCGAGCCGGTGCGCCGCATGATCAATACCCTCAAGCGCATCCAGAACATCGAGCCGAAAGAGCTGAACGCGCGCATCAAGGAGCGCGTGGAGCAGCTGCAGGTCTCGACCGAGCGCCTGGAGATCCGCAAGGAAAGCCTCTTCAAGGTCGACGGCAAGGAGATGCGCGCCATCGTCAAGAAGATCACCCGCGACGCGGAGAAGCGCGACAACCTCATCACCGTCTCCGCGGAGCTGCGCCAGCTCGGCGTTTTCCAGCACATGAAGGACGAGCAGCTCTTTCACCTGTCCAAGTTCGCGCGCATCGACGGCCTGCTGCAGAACGACTACGTCTTCCGCGAGGACGACCGCTCGATGGACTTCTACGTCGTGCGCGACGGCCGCATCGAGATCCGCAAGGAGACGCCCTTCGGCCCGCAGATCCTCGGGTCGCTGACGCGCGACACCATCTTCGGCGAGATGAACTTCATCGACCGCACGCACCGCTCCAGCGACGGCGCGGCGGTCGAGCCGTCGTCGGTCTTCACCTTCTCCTTCAGCGCCCTCGACCAGCTGATGGACGAGGACAAGGAGCTCGCCGTCGGCCTGCACTGGGCCTTCTGGCGCTCGCTGACGGAAAAGGTCCGCGACGCCAACGAGCAGCTCAAGCTCTTCTTCCAGGAGGACGCCAAGAAGGGCGCCGGCCGCAAGCGGATCGAAGGGAAGCGCGAGATGCAGCAGGTGACCGTCAAGTCGGAGGACAAGGTCGACCTGTTCAAGGAGCGCGGCCTCTCCGCGGCGGAAATGAAGCTGCTGGCGACCTTCTCGTCCGAGGAGCGGTTCCGGGAAGGGTCGATGATCTTCCGCGAGGGGGAGAAGGGCGACAAGCTCTACATCGTCCTCGACGGCCGCGTGCGCATCTCCAAGTTCATCCCCGGCGTGGGCGAGGAAGCGCTGACCGTGCTCGACCGCGGCGACTTTTTCGGCGAGATGGCGCTGATCGACGACAAGGTCCGCTCCGCCGACGCCAAGGCGCACGAGGGCGGCGCGACGGTGCTCTCGATCGATCGGGCCACATTGAACGAGATCCTGTCGATGGACCCGCACGCCTCGCTGCAGTTCCTCAATCTTCTCTGCCGGATGATTTCGCGCCGCCTGCGCGAGATCAACGAGAAGATCGTGCAGTGGAAGTACATGTCGGGGGGATTCTGAGTCCTGCGTCCTGAGTCCCGCGTCCTGAGTCCGAACCCGGCACGCAGGACGCAGACACAGCACGCGGGATCTCTCTTGCTGTGCTTTGGACTGCGTTCTTCATCACCTTCCTGATTTTCTGGGCGATCGCCTATGCGGCCATGCCCGCCGTCCGCTTCGTCGGCCACGGGCTGGCGCGGCTGACGGCGCGGAGCTCGCGCGTGCAAAAGTTCGTCACGGCGCGGAAGGACTATGTCCCGGTCGCCGGCATCATCCTGATCGGCGCGGTCCTCGGCGTCTGGACCGGTGACGGCTTCATCGACATGGCGGAGCGCGTGCGCGCGGACACGCCGCGGCTGCGCCAGATCGACACCGGCGTGCACGACTGGGCGGTGTCGCACCGGGAGCCGGGCGACACGCTCTTCTTCGTCGTCATGTCGGTGATCGGTGGGCCGGGCGGGCTGGCGGTGATCGTCGGCGTGATCGGCATCGCGCTGGCCATGCTGAAGCGCTGGCGCTGGGTGGCGTACCTCGCCGTCACGGTGGTCGGCGGCGGGCTGCTGAACCTCGAGCTGAAGCGCTACTTCGCCCGCGCGAGGCCGGCGGTGGCGGAGATGCTCCGCCGCGCGCACGGCTACTCGTTTCCCAGCGGCCACGCCATGGGAAGCGCGGTGGTCTTCGCCGCGCTGGCCTACCTCGCCTACCGCGCGGCGAAGTCGTGGTCCGCGGCCGCCGCGGCCATCGCCGCCGGCGCCACGCTCATCGTCTCGGTGGCGTTATCGCGCGTTTACCTCGGCGTGCACTGGGTGAGCGACGTGGCCGCGGGCATCACCGCAGGGCTGCTATGGGTGACGTCGACGACGGTGGCCTACGAGACGGCACGCCGCATCAGGCATCTCCGCTCCCTGCGCGCGAAACGTCTTCAGTCCGCACCCGCCGCGGCGAGTAGAGGTCCCGCACCATCTGCCCGATCGTCATCCGATTCAGCCCCTCGGTGACGCAGACGCTGAGCCGGTCGAAGAGGTCCGACACCGCGCCATACTCGCGCTCCTCGGTCGGCGGCGGGATGGCGCGGATACCGCCTTCGAGACTGCGCACCACTTCCTCGGCGGTGATGCGGTCGGGGTCGCATGCCGGCACGAAGCCGATCCAGTCGCCGCCCACCTCGTTCACCAGCCGCGCGTCCTCCAGCCGCTCCAGCACGCGGAGCATCTGCGCGTCGGTGGCGCCGAACTGCTCGGCCAGGCGGTACGACGACGGCGCGTCCTCGCGCTTCTCGAACCGCCGCGCGATCTCCACCAGCGCGCGCAGCGCGAAGTAGAGGTCGTAGCGCGGCTCGTCCTCGATCCGCTGCTCGGTGGCGCGCAGCAGCCCGTAGAGATTCTGATAGACGTAGCTGATCTCCACCCCCAGCAAAATGACCACCCACATCACCTCGATGGCGATCAGGAAGATGAGCGCCAATCCGACCGTGCCGTAGATGATGTTGAAGCTGCCTGAGAAGAGGTGCCGGGCGTAGACGCCGAAGCCGAAGCGCACCAGGGTGAAGAGCGCCGTGGTGACCACCGCGCCGAGGATGGCAGCCTTGAGCTTCACGTGCGCGGAGGGGACCAGCCAGAAGAGCATGGTGAAGGCGAGCAACATCACCACGATCGGCACGACCTGGAAAATGATGTCCTGCTTGAAGAGGACGCGGAGGTAGCGGTTCTTTTCCAGGGTGTTGGTGGTGGTGAACGACACGCCCATCAGCACCGGCCCCCAGAAGAAGAGCATGGTGAAGGCCATGATCTTCTGGCGGTAGCCGCGGGCGCTGCGCACCTTCCAGATCTGATTGATGGTGGCCTCGACCGCCAGGAAGAGGCGGAAGGCGACCACGATGAAGATGATGATGCCGAAGGTCGATGCGGCCTGCGCGCTCTCCGCGAATTTCGCTAAATGATATGAGATTACCGGTGATTGATAAGGTATAATATTATTGAGTATGGTATCGATCTGCGTCTGCAGGTTGGGGAAGACCGACTTGAAGTACTGCTGCAGGATGTGGGTGAAGGCCACCAGCAGCGGGATCAGCGAGAGCAGAGTGGTGTAAGCCAGGGACGCGGCCCGCGACGTTCCCTCGATGGTGTAGAACTCCCGCGCCACCTCGCGGACGAAGAGGAAGAACTCCACCGTAAGCACTCGCGCCTTGGCCCGGCCGTGTGTCTCGCGGCGGTAGAGCAGCACCGCCGGGTCGGTCAGCCACGACCAGATGATGCCCCGCGCGCTCTGGTAGCGCGCGCTGAAGGTCTGAGACGGCTGCGGTTGCGGTTCGTCCGCCATTTGCGGCTCAACTATACGCAAGCCGTGGGCCGCCAACGGCCGATGCCTTGCATTACTGTTGAGCGTGCCTGACGTGAAAGTGCTCATTCCGGAAGTCGTCGAGCCGGACGAAAAGCTCCCGCGCGACCTCGTCGCACTGCGGAAGTTCGCCTACCTGATGGACGAGGCGGTGCCGGTGCCGGGCACTGGGCGGCGCGTCGGCCTCGACGCGGGCCTCAGCCTGATCCCAGGCATCGGCGAGGCGGTCGGCGCCATCCTCTCCGCCTGGATCATCTTCGGCGCGCTGCGCCACCGGGTGCCGATGCCGCGCGTGGCGCGCATGGTTTTCCTGGTCCTCATCGACACCATCGTCGGGACCATTCCCATCCTCGGCACGATCTTCGACTGGCTGTTCGAAGAGAACGTGATGAACATCAACGCGCTGCTGCGCTACCGCGACCGGACCCGGCCGCCGCGGTCGGGCGGCGCGATGTTCGGCGCCGCGCTGCTGATCATCATCGTCATCGCCGCCGCCGCGATTTCCGTCGTCGTCGCCCTCTTCGCCGCCGTCGCCTGGCTCATCAACCAACGGTGATGTTCTTCCGCAAGAGCAAGCCGCCCCGCTATCCGCGCCGCCCGCGCCTGCCGATCGTGCGGCGCCGGCTGCCGATGCGCTACCACATGAAGCATCAGTTCTCGCCGCGCGAGGTGGCCTTTCTGCAGACCATGCACGCGCTGACCGGCGCGCCGCTCTCGGCCGAGAACCGCGTGGAGATTCTCCGCAACGGCGTGCAGATCTTCCCGTCGATGCTGGCGGCAATCCGCGCGGCGCGGAAGACCATCAACCTCGAGTTCTACATCTACTGGGACGGGCAGATCGGGCGCCAGTTCGCGGAGGCGCTGGCCGAGCGCGCTCGCGCCGGCGTGGCGGTCAAGGTCATCCTCGACGCGGTCGGCTCCTCGCAGATGTCGCAGTCGCTCATCGACTTCATGGAGCGCAACGGCATCGACCTGGAGTGGTACCACCCCATCCGCTGGTACACCCTCTCGCGCGTCAATCACCGCACGCACCGCAAGCTGCTGGTGGTCGACGGCGAGGTTGGCTTCTCCGGCGGCGTCGGCATCGCCGACGAGTGGATCGGCGACGCCGACGCCAAGGACCACTGGCGCGACACGGTGGCGCGCGTGGAGGGGCCGGTGGTCTCGCAGATGCAGTTCGCCTTCATGGACAACTGGGTCAAGAGCCGCGGTGAGCTGCTGACGGGGCTCGACTACTTCCCGCAGCTCGCGCCGCGCGGCACGCACGTGACGCAGGTCATCAAATCGTCGCCGTCGGAAGGCAGCTCGACGGTGAAGCTGATGTACATCGTCTCCATCGTCAGCGCCGTCCGCTCGATCTACATCAGCAACGCCTACTTCGTCCCCGACCGCGACACCATCCGCGCGCTGGAAGGCGCGGTGCGCCGCGGCGTCGACGTGCGCGTGATCGTCCCCGGCGAGCACGTCGACGTGCCGATCGCGCGGCACGCCAGCCGCCTGCACTACGACCTGCTGCTGCGCCGTGGCATCCGCATCTTCGAGTACCAGCCGACGATGATGCACGCCAAGACCGCGGTCTTCGACGGCATCTGGACCACCATCGGCTCCTCGAACTTCGACGACCGCAGCTTCCGCCTCAACGACGAGGTGAACGTGAACGTCTACGACGAGGGGATCGCCGCGCAGATGGAAAAGATGTTCCTCGACGACCTCGCCCGGTCGGAGGAGATCAAGCTGAGCAAGTGGTTCCGCCGCTCCTGGCTCGACCGGCTGAAGGAGAAGGTGGCGGGGAGGCTGAAGCCGCAGTTGTAAGCGAGCGGCGAGCAGCGAGCGGCGAGCAGGAACCCCTCAGTCCCGCTCGCTGCTCGCCGCCCGCTGCTCGTCCCAATCCGTATGCACAAACGGCGCGTCCGCGCCCTTGTCGTTCCGCTGATACGTGTGCGCGCCGAAGTAGTCGCGCTGCGCCTGCGTGAGGTTCTGCGGCAGGGCGGTGGTGCGGTAGGCGTCGAAGTAGGCGAGTGAGGCGGACATGGCCGGCACGGCGATGCCCATCGACTGCGCGAAGCCGACCACGCGGCGCCAGGGGTGCTGCGCGCCGTCCACCACGGCGGTGAACTCGTTGTCGAGCAAGAGGTTGGGCAGCTCGGGCTGGCGCTCGTAGGCGCGCATGATGGAGTCGAGGAAGCGCGCGCGGATGATGCAGCCGGCCTTCCAGATGCGCGCCATCTCGCGCATGTCGATGCCCCACTTCCACTCGCGCGAGCCGGCCTGGATGAGCGCCATCCCCTGAGCGTAGGAGCAGATCTTCGAGGCGTACAGCGCCTCGTGCACGCCCTTGATCACCTCGTCGCGCGGCGGCGGCGTGCCGAGCGGCGCGGCCTCGCCGCGCAGCACCTTCGACGCGGCGACGCGCTCGTCTTTCATCGACGACAGCACGCGCGCGTCGATGGCGGCGGCGATGGTGGGGATGGAGACGCCGAGGTCGAGCGCGACCTGCGCGGTCCACTTGCCGGTCCCTTTCTGGCCGGCCTTGTCGAGCACTTTGTCGACCAACGGCGCGCCGGTCTCCGGATCTTTGACGCGGAAGATCTTCGCGGTGATCTCGATCAGGAACGACTCCAGCGGCCCGCGGTTCCATTGCTCGAAGATGTCCGCCATGGTGTCGGCCGTCTCGCCGAATCCCTTGCGCAGGATCTCGTACGCCTCAGCGATGAGCTGCATGTCGCCGTACTCGATCCCGTTGTGCACCATCTTCACGAAGTGCCCGGCGCCGTCGGGGCCGACGTGCGTGACGCACGGGCCGGAGTCGCTCTTGGCGGCGATGGCCTCGAACACCGGCCGGATCGCCTCCCACGATTCCTTCGAGCCGCCCGGCATGAGCGACGGGCCGAAGCGCGCCCCCTCTTCGCCGCCGGAGACACCGGAGCCGACGAAGTGGAAGCCTTTTGCCTCCAGCCGCGCGGTGCGCTCCTGCGTCTCCTTGAACCAGGAGTTGCCGCCGTCGATGACGACGTCGCCCGGCTCGAGCAGCGGCGCGAGCTTGTCGAGGGTCATGTCGACCGGCGCGCCGGCCTTGATCATCATCATGATCCGGCGCGGCCGTTCCAGCGCGGCGACGAGCTCCTGGAGCGTCTTCGCGCCGGTGATCTGCTTTCCCTGATTGCGCGCCACGAAGCGGTCGAGCATGTCGGTCTCCAGGTTCCAGACCGCGACAGGGAAGCCGTGCTCCTCGATGTTGAGGGCGAGGTTCTCGCCCATCACGCCGAGGCCGATCATGCCGAAGTGAGCCATCACGACACCTTCGCGCGCGTTACCGCGTTCTTCACCGTCGCCGCCAGCGTCTCCAGCCCGCGCTCGACGTCGCTGCCAAGGTTGACGCTGAGCATCCGCCGGTGGCGCGTGGCCAGCGACTGGTAGTCGCCGATGGCTTGCGCGCGTACCAGCGGGCCGAAGCTGAACTTCTCGCCCGGGATCGGCACGTCGTTGTCACCCGAGCCGCCGGTGAGCTGCATGAAGACGCCATTGTCGGCGCCGCCTTTGTGCAGCTGGCCGGTGGAGTGGAGGAAGCGCGGGCCGTAGCCGGTGGTGGTGGCGACGTGCAGCTCGCGCGCGAGCGTCTCGCGGATGGCGGCGATCGTCTTGTCGCGCGCGGTCGTCTCGGCAAAATACTCGGTGAGCGCGACGTAGTCGCCCGGCTTGACCTTCGCCAGCAGCGCGCCGATGGCGTCGGCGTCGTCGGCGTTCACCCGCGAACCGCCGGCGGTCATCGTGCCGGTCGATGTGAACTCCTCGAGCAGCCGCTTGGTGTTGTCCTTCGACTCCTGCACGTTCGGCTGGTCGAACGCGTTGATGCCGAGCAGCGCGCCGGCGACGGCGGTGGCGAACTCCCAGGTGAAGAAAATCTCGCCGAGGTCGAGCGGATCGGCGAGGATCTGATCGACGACGGGATGGCCGGCGTCGGCCAGCGCCTTGAGACGGCCGACGTCGTCGGAGCCACGGAGGCGGACCGAGACGAAGAGGCGGTCGTTGCCGTAGTCGGCGACGTCGAGCGCCGGCTCGCCGGCGACGGGGACGATCCCCTTCCCTTCCTTGCCGGTCGACTCGGCGACGAGCTGCTCGATCCAGAGGCCGAGTGTGTCGAGCGGCGGCGGGGTGATGAGCGTGAGCTTGTCGCGGCCGGCTGCAGCCATCGCTCCCAGAATGACGCCGAGCATCGCCGGCGGATTTTTCTTCGGCGCCGCGACCCGCGCCACGTGCGCGGCGTGCACGGCGCGGTCGAGCAGCGTGGCCACATCGACGCCCGCGATCGCGGCCGGCACCATGCCGAAGTACGACAGCGCGGAGTATCGGCCGCCGATGTCCGCCGGGTTGATGAAGATCTTGCGGAAGCGGTCGCCTTCCGCGTCGCGCACCAGCTGCGTGCCGGGATCGGTGACCGCGATGAAGTTATCGCCCGCGCGGGCGCCCTTGACCGCGCGCACGCGATCGTAGAAGTAGCGGTGGAAGACGCGCGGCTCGGTGGTGGAGCCGGACTTCGAGGCAACCATGAACAGTGTCCGCGCGACGTCGAGCTTCTCCTCGAGCATCCTCACCGCCTCGGGGACGGTGGAGTCGAGCACATGCAGGGCGGGCTTCAGCCCGCCGGCGAACACGCGTTTGGTCACCTCGGAGCACAAGCTCGACCCGCCCATGCCGAGCACCACGATCGCGTCGAACTCGCCGCGCACCGAGTCGGCGAACGCGGTGAGCTCCGGCACGTTCTTCAGCATCAGCTCCGGCACCGTCAGCCAGCCGAGGGCGTTGTCGATGATCTTTTTGCTGTCGTCGTCGCTCTTCCAGACCGTGGCGTCCTTCTTCCAGATTCGCTCGACGAGCTTGTCCTTTTCCACGCGCTGCGCGGCCTGGTCGACTGCCGTCTGGTGCGGGCCGAGGTGCGCCGTCTGGCGCTCGCCGAGGCCGCGGACCACCTCGTCGCGCTGCGCCTCGATGGTGGTCATCAGCGAGGCGAACGAGTCGTCGAACGACTTCACGCCATCGGCGGTCAGCTTCTCGGTGATGGCGGAAAGGGAAAAACCCTTTACGTCGAACGCATGCAATGTATCGCTGGCGCCCTCGAGGTCGTCTTCGATGGCATTCGCGTGCACGCGGCCGTGGTCCTTGAACGCCTTGTAGGTCGCGGGCGGGATGGTGTTGACGGTGTTTTCCGCGGTGAGCGACTCGATGTAGAGGACGTCGCTGTATTTCGGGTTCTTGGTACCGGTGGAGGCCCACAGCGGCCGCTGCACGTTCGCGCCGAAGTGGCGGAGCTTCTCGAACCGCTCGGAGCCGAAGACGTTCTTGAACAGCTGATAGGCCATCTTGGCGTTGGCGATGGCGATCTTGCCGAGCAGCGACTCCAGCGACGGGTCGTCCTTCAGCCGCGCCTCGATCTGCTTGTCGGCCATGGCGTCGATGCGGCTGACGAAGAAGCTGGCCACCGAGTTGATGTCGTTGATCGGCAGATTCTTCTCCACGCGGCGCTCCAGGCCGCGCAGGTAGGCCTCGATCACCTGCTTGTAGACGTCGTTCGAGAAGATCAGGGTGATGTTGACGTTGACGCCGTTGAAAATCGTCTCCTCGATGGCCGGGATGCCCTCCGGCGTGGCGGGGATCTTGATCATCACGTTGCGCCTGGCGAGCCGTTCGAACAGCCGCTTCGCCTCGGCGATGGTGGCCGCCGTATCGCGGGCGAGCAGCGGCGAGACCTCCAGGCTGACGAAGCCGTCCGTGCCGCGGGTCTTGTCGAAGACGGGGCGGAAGACGTCGGCGGCGCGGCCGATGTCGTCGATGGTCAGCTCGTCGTAGATCTCGGTCGCCGACTTCCCCTGCGAGGCGAGGCCTCGCAGCTGGCCGGAGTAGTCGTCGCTGCCGCCGATCGCTTTCTCGAAGATGGTCGGGTTGGAGGTGAGGCCGCGCAGGTCGTCCTCGTCGATCAGGCGCTGCAGCTCGCCGCTGGTCACCAGCCGCCGCTCCATCTGGTCGTACCAGACGCTCTGTCCGACCTTCGCCAGTTCCGCCAGTGGGTTGCCCATCGCAGTTCCTCCGATCCGATCAGGAAGCATATCGCTCGCCCGGCGGCGGGGGTAGAATCCGCGGCGGGTCCCACTAACAACACATGAGCAGCAACATCCCGCAGGTTCTTTCGCGCGGGGTCGAGTCCGCGTCTCGCGGCGACTACGCCGCCGCCCTGACGCTTCTCGCCGCCGTCTATCAGGCCGTTCCGGCCGAGCAGTACCCGCAGGGGCTGTCGAGCTACGGCCTCTGCCTTTCGCGCGTCGAGCACAAGAACAAGCTCGGCGCGGAGCTGTGCGAGAAAGCCATCAAGTTGCAGATGTACGACGCGCGGCATTGGGCAAACCTGGTGCGGCTGTACATCGGCGTGAAGAACCGCAAAAAGGCGGTCGACGTGCTCGAGCGCGGCATGAAGAAGCTGCCGTACGACGATGTGCTGCTGGGCGTGCGCGCCGAGATCGGCTACCGCAAGGCGCCGTACTTCCGCTTCCTCAGCCGCCGCAATCCGCTGAACAGGATGTACAGCCGCACGGCGGCGTCGGTGAAGCGCAACACCAAGCCGATCCTGCTGACGCTCGGCGGCGCGATGTACCTTGCCCTGATGGTCGGCGTGTTCCTCTACATCATCCGGTGACGTCGTCCTCCACGCCGGCGCGTTTGATGGCGCGTGCCGCGAGCCTGCCGACGTACACCGACACGCCGAGGGCGATCAGCGCGCCGGCCACCGTGATCAGCGTGCGGGCATTCTGCTGCGTGGCCACCGCCGCGCCGGCATGGCCGAGGTAAACGAAGGCGAAGGTCAGCGGGAGGATGCCGAAGAACGTCGCCAGCACGAACGGCAGGAGACGGATGCTGGTCAGCCCGAAGGCGTAATTGACGAAGAGGAAGGGAAAGACGGCGGAGAGGCGGATCAGGACGACGATCTTCACTCCCTCGCGCGTGATGGCGCGGTCGACCGCGCGGAACTTCGGGTTCTTCGCCGCCATGGCCTCGACCTTCTTGCGCAGCACGGTGCGCGCGAGGAGGAAGGCCAGCGTGGCGGCCATCGTCGCGCCGCAGGCCACCACGATGGTGCCGCCGACCACGCCGAACAGCGCCCCCGCGCCGAGGGTCAGGATGGTGGCAGGGAGGAAGACGCCGATCACGCCGTAGGCCAGCGCGTAAACGATGGGCCCCGCGGCGCCGAGGCCGGCGACCCAGAGCTGAAACTCGCGCAGCCACGACACGGCGACGATTCTACGTAAACGGCTTCTTCATCAGCTTCACGATGGTGACCACGCCTGCCACAACGCCGGCGATCATGCCGATGAGGATGCCGGCGCAGCCGCCCGCGGCAATACCGGGAAGCGGCGAGCGGCGGGCGGCGGGCGGGGGCGGAGCGGCAGGGAGAAGTTTCTGTTCCTTCTTCTCCTCCTGCTCGCCGCTCGCCGCCCGCTGCTCGCCGGAACGGCTGCCGTGCGACCGCGTGTAGACCTGCGTGAACTCCGCGCCGAAGAGGAGGATCTGCGCGGAGTAGTAGACCCACAACAGGAGGACGACCAGCGAGCCGGCGGCACCGTAGGTCGAGCCGACCGCGCTCCGGCCGAGGTAGAGACCGAGCGCGAACTTGCCGATGACGAACAGCGCCGAGGTGAAGGCGGCGCCGAGCCAGACGTCTTTCCACTCGATCTTGAGGTCGGGCAGGATGCGGAAGATCGCCGCGAAGAGGACAGTGACCACCGCGAGCGAGATGATGATTTGCACCACCTGCAGCTCAGGCAGGATGGCCGAGAGCGCCGCGTCGATGACCAGCGCCACCAGCAGCAGGAACCCGATGCCGAACACCATCGCCGCGGAGAGGAAGCGGTCCTTGATGAAGCCGAAGATGCCGCTCTTCTTCTTCGCCTTCACGTCCCAGATGGTGTTGAGCGCGTCTTTCAGCTGGCCGAAGACGCCGGAGGCGCCGAGGATCAGGGTGACGAAGCCGACGATGGTGGCGAAGGTGCCGGTCTTCGGCTTCGCGGCGTTCTTCACCATGTCCTGCACGCCGTCGGCGGCGGTCGGTCCGAGGACACCCTTGAGCTGGGCGAAGATCTTCCCCTGCGCCGCTTCCTGCCCGAAGGCCAGCCCGGCGATGGCGATCACGATCAGCAGCAGCGGAGCCAGCGAGAAGATCGTGTAGTACGCCAGCGCGGCGCCGAGGCGCGGCACTTTGTCTTCGCTGAATTCGGTGAAGGTCTGCTTGAGAATCCCGAAGTACTTTTTCACGCTGGCGCTATGCAGCAATCAGCGCGCCTTCATCCACTCCACGCATTTTTGGAGACTGGCGCGCATCTCCGCGGCAGGGAGATGCACCGGACGGCCGTGCCCGGGCAGCACCCACTCGAAGCGGTAGTCGAGCAATCGCTCCATCGACTTGATCTGCGCCGGCCACGAGTACCAGCAGGCGCTGCGGAAGGCGTAGAGGTGCCCGCGGTCGGGGCTCCAGGCCAGGTGGTCGCCGGTGAAGAGGAAGGTGTCGCGGTAGAGATAGACCGCGTGGCCTTTGGTGTGGCCCGGCGTGGGAATCATGAGCAGGTCGTCGTCGAGCCAGATCGGGTCGCTGCCGGTCGGCTGCTGCTCCACGCCGGCGGTGTGCGTGCGCACGTCGTCGCGATGCAGCACGCGCTCGAGGTCGAAGCGGTCGCGGAACTCCTGGTGGTCGGCGACGTCGTCCTGGTGCGTGAGCAGCAGCCGCCGCGCGCCGCCGAGGGCCTCGATGTTTTTGACCAGCGGCGCGGTGAAGCGCGGCGAGTCGACCAGGAACTTCCTCGGCACGAGGTACGCGACCGCGCCGAACGAGTCCTCGGAGGTGTAGCCGCAGCGGTAGACGTCGCCGTCCAAGAGCTCCGGCAGCGCGGCGACGGCCTCGCGCATGTCGTGCTTCGACTTCGTGCCGATCGACGCCGTGGGACAGGAGAGCAGCGCCTTCTCCGCTGCGAGCCGCTCCGCGTCCGACTCCGGCTGGTGGAAGACGGTCGACTGGTCGCCCTCGTCGCTGAAGACCGTCGGGGCGAAGACACGGCAGGCGTCGCAGTCGATGCACGTGGAGTCGACGAAGAAATCCCCCTCGACATTCTGGGGAAGACGGAGTGCTAATTGAGCCACGTCTGGTTCCAACGGCCGCGTAAGTCGCGCGATTTCAGTGCTGAGTGCTGAGTCCCACCCAACCCTCTATAAACTCAGCACTCAGCACTCAGCACTCAGCACTCAGGAACTCGTTTGCTTTTCAACAGCCTCGCATTTCTGACGTTTCTGCCGCTCTTCATGGCGGCGTATTGGGCGACGCGCGGGCGCGCGCGGCTGTGGGTCATGCTCCTCGGCAGCCTGATCTTTTACGGCTGGTGGGACTGGCGCTTCTGCTTCCTGCTGCTGACGTCCGCGCTGATCGATTACGCACTCGGAATCTGGATCGAGACGCGACCGCGCCTGATCGTCCTCAGCATCGCCGTCAACCTCGGGCTGCTCGGCTTCTTCAAATACTTCAACTTCTTCGTGCAGTCATTCACGCCACGCGAGACGTTCGACGTGATGAAGATCGTCCTGCCGGTCGGCATCTCCTTCTACGTCTTCAAGACGATGAGCTACACCATCGACGTCTACCGCCGCACGCAGGCGGCGGAGCGCGACCTGCTGCGTTTCACCACCTTCGTGGTCTTCTTTCCCGAGTTGGTGGCGGGACCGATCGTGCGGGCGACGCGGCTGCTGCCGCAGCTGGCGCGCGACCATCGTTTTCGCTACGACGCGATGGTCTCCGGCCTGACCATGATCGCCTCGGGATACGTGCGCAAGGTGGCCATCGCCGACTCGATCGCGCCGCTGGTCGACGTCCGTTTCGCGCATCCCGAGGCGCACAACTCGTGGTCGCTGCTGATCGGTGTGTACCTATACGCGTTCCAGATCTACTGCGACTTCTCCGGCTACTCCTCCATCGCAATTGGATTAGCGCGCATCCTCGGATTCGACTTCGGGGTCAACTTTGACCGCCCGTATTTTTCGCGCAGCTTCAGCGAGTTCTGGTCGCGCTGGCACATCTCGCTCTCCAGCTGGCTGCGCGACTACCTCTACATCCCGCTGGGCGGGAACCGGCGACGGGTCTACCGCAACCTGATGATCACGATGTTGCTCGGCGGCCTGTGGCACGGAGCGAACTGGACGTTCGTTTTCTGGGGAGCGCTGCACGGGACGTATCTCTGCGTGGAGCGCTTCTTCCGTCATCCCGAGCGCAGCGAAGGATCTCCTGCGCGCCGACCTTTCGCTGCGCTCATGGTGACGGGGCAGATCCTCCTTGTCTTCCACCTCACCTGCTTCGCCTGGGTTTTCTTCCGCGCGCACTCCTTCGCCAACGCCTGGCAGGTGCTGGAAGGGATCGCCTCGATGACCGGCAGCGTGATGAACGTCGAGAACCGCGGGCGGATCGCAAAGTGCGTGGGGATGATCGGCGTGTTGCTGGTCTTCGAGACGGCGACGTTCGTGCGCCGCCTGGAGCCGACGCCGCGGATGCGCCTGGCGTTCGTCGCCGCGTGCGCATGGGTGGTGCTGATGTTCGGCACCTTCTCGGGCAACAACTTCATCTACTTCCAGTTCTGACGATGAGCGAGATCCGGCGCGCGGTGGTGTGGCTGATGACGCTGGTGGCGATCGTCATCGCCGGCGATCACCTCCTCGCGCTGGCGCTGCGGCAGGTGCTGCTGCGCAGCAATTTCCGTTACTCGCGGCTCTACCGCGGCGGCAACGACGCCGACGTGGTCATCCTCGGTGACTCGCGCGGCGTCCATTCGTTCTACGCGCCGGCGCTGGAGGAGCTGACCGGCCTGCGTGCGCTGAACCTCTCCTACAACAGCATGTCGCCGCGCGTCATGGAGGCGGTGCTGCTCGACTACCTCGAACGCAACCGCGCGCCGCGCCTGGTGTTAATCGAGCCGACCTGCGTCATCGTCGGCGACGCGTTGGCCACCGAGCTGCGGACGTACTCCGGCTTCTCGCCGCGCCTCGCCGCGCTGTACGCGGCGAAGCATCCGGCGGCCGCCGCGGCGTCGCGCGCCTTCTGGCTCTACCCGCTCAACAGCGAGTTCTTCCTCGAGGCGATCCACTACGCGCGCCGGAGCGACCAGGACTGGATCCACCACGACGTCGTCCCGCCCGCGCTGCGCGTGCCGGGCGGCACGTGGCGGCTGACGCCGTACGCCGAGCAGGTCGACGCGCTGGTGCGCATCGTCCGCGCGCTGCGGCAGCGCGGCATCGAGGTGCGCCTCGTCGCCGCGCCGTACGCGCCGGTCAGGCGCCCCGCCAACGCCGCGGAGTTCGCGGCAATGATCGCGGCGCGGACGGGTGTCGCTGTCCGCAACGACATAGCATCGATCGACGACTTGGACTCATTCGCCGACACCGTCCATCTCAACGAGCGCGGCAGCCGCGCGCTGCTCGCCCTGCTCGTCCGCGACGGCGTCTTCGCCTCAGTTGACGTCCGCGGTGGCGCGGATGAACACCCACGCTGAGTCGGTGTTCTTCGAATAGAAGAGCGTGACCGACACGTCGCGCGGCGCCATCTCGAAGTCGAAGCGGAACGGGAAGATGGTATGCATGTCGCCCCTCTCCACTCCCTCGCGGAAGCGCCCGGCGAACGCCTGCACGTTGGTGCACGGCGCCACCTCGGTGAAGAAGTTGCGGCCGATGACGCGCCGCGGGTCGCGGCCGGTGAGGTTCGCCTCGGCGCGGTTGTAGCTGAGGATCGTGCCGTTGCGATCGAGGCGGATGGCGCCGAAGGGGAGCTTGTCGAGCTCCTCCTCGGACATGATGTCGATCGGCGCGGGGGGATTGAGGGTGGTGATCTCCATCGAATTGTCCTTTCGCTCTGAACGTTTTGAACGAATTTAGTACTATAACTGCGCATACCTACCATGAATTCAAAGGCACGTCCAGTCGTCCCGAGCGAAGGCGACCTATGGACCACCGCCGAGGCGTCGGAGGCGCTGCGGGTGAGCGTCTCGAGCGTCAAACGGTGGACCGACGAGGGCGACCTCGATTCCGTCCGCACGCCGGGCGGCCATCGGCGCTACACGCTCCTCGCGCTCCATCGCTTCGCCCGCGAGCGCGGCCTGGACGCCGACCGCCTCCCGCCCGCCCTCGAGGCGCCGCCGGGCGACATCCCGGCCGGCCTCTCGCTGATCGATGCACTCCTTGCGGGCGACGGCGAGGCGATCCGGCGCCTGGTCGTGCCGCCGCCCGGCTCCGTCTCCGCGCGCGCCGCGTTCCTCGACCGCGTGGTCGGCGGCTCGCTGCGCCACATCGGCGAGCTGTGGAAGGGCGGCGACATCGGCGTCGACGTCGAGCACCGCGCATCCCATCAGGTTGAGGAAGCGATCGACGACCTCCGCCCGCGCGCCGCCGCCGGCGGACCGCTGGTCATCCTGGCCTGTCCGCCCGGCGACTTGCACGAGTTGCCGCTGCGCCTGGTGCGCGTCGTCTTCGAATGGATGGGCTGGCGCACCGAGCTGGCCGGCGCGCAGCTGCCGTGGGACTCGGCGCGCGCCGCCGTGAAGCGCAGCGGCGCCGCGATCCTGGCCTACAGCGCGCGCTCCGCGGAGCCGTTTGCGCTCGATGAGTTCGCCGCCATCGTCCGCGACTGCCGCCGCCGCTCCACCACCGTGATCACCGGCGGCGAGTGGGCTCGCGGGGGCGCGCACCGCCGCCGTGGCTACCTCCGGTTCCGTACCCTTCACGGGCTGGAGAAATGGTTGCGCACGCAACGAGGTTGAACGCCCCGCATGTTCGACAACCTTCAGGACAAGATGGACCGCGTCTTCAAGACGCTGCGCGGCGAGGGCTCGCTCAACGAGTGGCACATCGATAACGCGCTGAAAGAGATCCGCGTCGCCCTGCTCGAGGCCGACGTCCACTTCCGCGTGGTCAAGGACTTCACCACCCGCGTCCGCGAGAAAGCGGTCGGGCAGGAGGTGCTCACCGCCTTCTCCCCGGCGCAGCAGGTCACCAAGATCGTCCGCGACGAGCTGCAGCAGCTCCTCGGCGGCAACGAGGTCGGCCTGGCGCTGGTCGGCTCACCCGCCGTGGTGATGATGGCCGGCCTGCAGGGCTCCGGTAAGACGACGACCTCCGGCAAGCTCGCGCTCCACCTGAAGAACCGCGGCAAGCGGCCGATGCTCGTCCCCTGCGACGTCTACCGCCCCGCCGCCATCGACCAGCTCCGCATCGTCGCCAACAACGTGAAGGTGCCGTTCTTCGAGCTCGGCGACGACCGCGACCCGCTCTCCATCGCCCGCAAGGCGGTGCAGGACGCCAGGACGCTGCTGCACGACGTGGTCATCCTCGACACCGCCGGTCGCCTGCACATCGACGAAGAGCTGATGAACGAGCTGGCGGCGATCAAGCAGGAGACGCGGCCGAGCGAGATCCTCTTCGTCGCCGACGCCATGACCGGCCAGGACGCGGTGAAGTCGGCCAAGGAGTTCGATGATCGCCTGGGTGTGACCGGCATCGTCCTCACCAAGCTCGACGGCGACGCCCGCGGCGGCGCCGCGCTGTCGATCAAGGGCGTGGTCAACCGCCCCATCAAGCTGGTCGGCGTCGGCGAAAAATACGTCGACCTCGACGTCTTCTACCCCGACCGTATGGCCTCGCGCATCCTTGGCATGGGCGACGTGCTCTCGCTCATCGAGAAGGTCGAGACCGAGATCGACCGCAAGGAAGCGGAGAAGCTCGCCCAGCGCGTCGCCAAGGACAAGTTCACGCTGGAAGATCTGCGCTCTCAATTGCAGCAGGTCAAGAAGATGGGCCCGCTCTCGTCGCTGGTGTCGATGATCCCCGGAGCCGGCAAGATCAACGAGGAGGACATCGACGAGAAGGCGGTGGTACGGATGCAGGCCATCCTCGACTCGATGACGAAGAAGGAGCGCGACTTCCCCCAGATCATCGACGGCAAGCGCAAGAAGCGCATCGCCCGCGGCTCCGGCACCACCGTGCAGGAAATCAACCGGCTGCTCAAGCAGTACCTGCAGATGAAGAAGATGATGCGCAGCTTCTCCAAAGGCCTCGGCGCGCGGAAGTTCGGGAAGATGATGAAGGGGTTGCCGCCGGAGTTTTTGCAGTAGCCGATGTCGGTTGGGATGGGGCGTGAGAGCGCCTGACATTCAGCCGACATTACGTCCATGGATGTGACGATCGACAGAAAATCAGTCGACATTACGTCCATGGATGTGACAATCGACTGACATTCAGTCGAATTTGACTGATTTTGAGTCGAGATTGACCGACTTTCAGTCGACATTACGTCCATGGATGTGACGATCGACTGACTTTCAGTCGAGATTGACTGATGTTCAGTCGAGTTTGCGTCAAAGCCACTCGCCCACACCGGTTCCCCCTTCGCTTCGCTCAGGGTCGGAATGACACGGCAGTGGTTGCTGTTCGAGCGCCCGTTCCTGTAACGTTTGCGCCCCATTTCTAAGGAGTTACGAAAACATGCTGAAGATTCGCCTGCGCCGTGGTGGCGCGACCCATGCCCCGTTCTACCGGATCGTCGTCTCCGACTCGCTCAAGACCCCGAGCGCGGCGACGGTCGAGCAGATCGGCCACTACGACCCGAAGAAGAATCCGGCCGACGTGAAGATCGACCGCGAGCGCGTCGACTACTGGCTGTCGAAGGGCGCGCAGCTCTCGCCGACCGTCAAGTCGCTGCTGAAGAAGAACAAAGCGCAATAGCGTGAAAGAGCTCATCGAGTTCGTCGCCAAATCGCTCGTCGACGACGCCGACGCGGTCAGCACTGACGCGTACGAGCGCGGCGACCAGACGATCGTCGAGCTCGAAGTGGCCCCCGACGACCTCGGCAAGGTCATCGGGCGGCAGGGGCGTACCGCGCGCGCGCTCCGCACGCTGCTCGCGGCGGCCGGGCAGAAGCAGCGCCGCCGCACCCAACTCGACATCCTGGACTGAGCCGTGGGCGGACGCATCGCCGTCGGCGTGATCCGCAAGCCGCACGGCGTCCGCGGCGAGGCGAGCGTCGAGGCCTGGACCGACGCCCCCGACCGCTTCGCCGAGCTGACCGACGTCACGCTGGTCTCGCCCGACGAATCGTCGACGCGCGCCGCCACCATCGAGAGCACCCGCCCGCACTCCGGCCGCGCGCTGATCAAATTTGCCGGTATCGACTCTCCCGAGGACGTTGCGCTGCTGCGCGACTGGACCATCGAGATCGACGAGAGCGAGGCGCGGACGCTCGAACCGAACGAGTACTTCCTGCACGACCTGGTCGGCCTGACGCTCGTCGACGCCGCGGGGCGGGAGCGGGGGCGGGTGGTCGGGACGGAGGAGGGCGGAGGGGCGTTGCTGCTGAACGTCGAGCACGGCGGACGCAGGTTCGACGTTCCGTTCGCCGCCGAGATCTGCACCAACGTCGACCTCGCCGCGAAGCGCATCATCGTCAACCTGCCGGGCGGGATCGATGAGGTTTGATTTCGTCACCATCTTCCCGAACATGTTCGAGCCGCTACTCGCGGAAGGGATCATCTCGCGCGGCGTGAAGCAGGGATTGCTCGATGCTCGCGTGTGGGACCTGCGCGACTTCGCCACAGACAAGCACCGCTCGACTGACGACGAGGCCTACGGCGGCGGGCCGGGAATGGTGATGCTGGCGGAGCCGGTGCTGCGGTGCGCGGAGGCGATCGGCGGTGGCCACATCGTGATGACCACACCGCAAGGCCGCCGCTTCGACCAAACCGTGGCCAGGGAACTCCGCGAAAAACAGTGGCTCGTCTTCCTGTGCGGAAGATACGAGGGCTTCGACCACCGCATCCACGACATCCTTCAGCCCGACGAGATCTCCATCGGCGACTTTGTAGTCTCCGGCGGCGAGTTGCCGGCGATGGTGATGGCGGACGCCGTCGGCCGGATGGTCGAAGGGGTGGTCGGCAACACGGGCTCGGTGGAGGAGGACTCGTTCTTCAGGGGACTGCTCGACTACCCGCACTACACGCGCCCCGAGGAGGTGCGGGGGCTGCGGGTGCCGGACGTGCTGCTGTCGGGGCATCACGAGAAGATCAGGAAGTGGCGGCGGGAACAGGCGCTGCGCGCCACGCTGGCCAAGCGGCCCGATCTGCTGGAGGTACTCGGCAGGGCCGAGCTGGACGACGAGGCTCGGGCGATCCTGGAACGGCTCAGGAATGAGGAAGGGTGAGGCCGGGTTCTACGTGCGCTAAACTGTCGAATCTGAACGAGGTACATCCAATGGCCGAAATCATGAAACTGGTCGAGTCGCGCGAGACGCGCACCGACATCCCCAACTTCGCGCCCGGCGACACGGTCCGGGTTCACGTGAAGGTCAAGGAAGGCGAAAAAGAGCGCATTCAGGTCTTCCAGGGCCTGGTCATCTCCCGCAAGGGCGGGGGAACGCGACAGATGTTCACCGTCCGCAAGATCTCCGGTGGCGTCGGCGTGGAGAGGATGTTCCCCCTCTACTCCCCGACCATCGATAAGATCGAGGTTGAACGCCATGGCCGGGTCCGTCGCGCAAAGCTCTACTACCTCCGGGATCTCCGCGGAAAAGCCGCGCGCATCGAAGAGAAGCGCCAGCGGTAAGAAAAAACAGACCGCGGACGAACGTCTCTACGATCGTCTCTTCGCGGAGTTGGCGCGCGTCGCTGAGCTTTCAGTCTGCGAGCGCCGGCTCCGCGATTTTGGTTTTCGCGCCGTCGCCGGCACGGACGAGGTCGGGCGAGGCTGCCTGGCCGGCCCGGTCGTGGCCGCCGCCGTCATCCTCGACTGCGAGCCGACCATGGTCGGCGTCAATGACTCCAAACTGGTCGACGCCGATCACCGCGCCGCGCTCTGCGGGCAGATCCTCCGCTGCGCCCGCGCCGTGGCCATCGGCATCGTCGAGCCGGGGACCATCGACGCCATCAACATCCTCCGCGCCAGCAAGCTGGCCATGGTGCACGCGGTGGAGGACCTCGCGGTCCGCCCCGACGTCCTGCTGCTCGACGCCGTCACGCTCGAGTCGCTGGAGATGCCTCAGATTCCGCTGATCGGGGGCGACCGCCGCAGCATCTCCATCGCCGCCGCCTCCATCGTGGCCAAGGTCTATCGCGATCTCTTGATGGAGTCGTATGATGACCGCTACCCCGTCTACGGGTTCCGACATCATCGGGGCTACGCGACCGAAGAGCATCAGGCGGCTCTGAAACTCCACGGTCCCAGTCCGATCCATCGGAAGTCGTTCGAAGGGGTGGACGAGGCGATGCTGCTGTTCGGGCGAGACGGAGACGATGGCGGTACAGCGCGATAAGGTCATTGCCAGCGCAGAGAAGCTGGTGGCGAAGGGAAAGATCGAGCCGGCGATCAAAGAGTACGAACGGCTGCTCGAAGACAACCCCAATGACGTCAATACGCTGAACCGCATCGGGGACCTCTGGGTCCGCATCAACCGCAACGACGAGGCGGTCAAGGTCTTCGGCAAGATCGCCGACCACTACGGGCGCGACGGCTTCTTCCTCAAAGCCATCGCCATCTACAAGAAAATCAACAAACTCGACCCGTCGAAGCTCGACGTCTACGCCAAGCTCGCCGACCTTTACGCCAAGCAGGGGCTGGCCATGGAGGCGAAGAGCCAGTACCAGGTGCTCGCCGACTACTACCTCAAGCACGGCGACCCCGGGAACGCGCTGGCGATCTACCGCAAGATCTCCGACCTCGACCCGAACTCGATCAACGTCCACGTCAAGCTGGCCGACCTCTACTCGCAGAACAACCAGACGGCGGAGGCGCTCAAGGAGTACGACCGCGTCGGGCGGATGCTGCTCAAGCGCGGCATGCTCGACGAGGCGGTGCAGGTCTTCAAGAAGGCGCTGAAGATCGACGCGCGCAACGTCGAGCTGGTGGAGTCGCTGGTCACCGCGCTGCTCGAGGCCAAGGACTACGAGAACGCACAGGGGATCGTGGAGACGGCTCTGGAAGCCAACCGCGACAACCCGCGCCTGCTCGCCGCCTCAGGCCGCGTGCTGATCGCCAAGGGCGACGCTGGTGGCGCCCGCGCCGCGCTCGAGCGCGGGCTGGCCGCCGACGCCAACGAGCCGGCCGTGCGCGAGACGCTGGCCGACCTCAGCCTGCGCCAGGGCAACCCCGACCGCGCGCTGGAGATGCTCGCCCCGCTGGCCGAGCGGGCCCTCGGGCGCGGCGAGCGCGGCTCGGCGGTCGAGCAGCTCAACCGCATCCTGCGCGTCGATGCCGGACACACGCCGACGCTGGAGCGCCTCGTGGCGCTCTACACGAAGCTCAACGAGGAGACCAACATCCTCGCCGCGATGAACAGCCTGGCCGAGGCGCACATCGCCCGCGGGCGGTACGACGAGGCGGCGAAGGTACTGGAGCGGCTGATCCAGCGCGAGCCACAGAACGCGCAGCACCGCAACAAGCTCTCCTTCGTGAAATCACAGATGGGAGGGGTCGACACCGTGCCGGGCCGCACCGCCTCCACGCCGCCGCCGATGCCGGCCATCCCGTCGATGGAGATCGAGGAGCCGCCGCCGACATTCGACTTCGACGAGTCGCCGGCGCTGTCGTTCGACCTCGACGCCTCGCCGGCGATGGAGATCGAGCTCGGCGGCGACAGCAGCTTCGAGATGCCCGCCTCGCCGCCGCCGCGCATCGACGCGTCGATGGAGATCGAAGAGGCGCCGCCCGAGGAGGTCGACGAGGACCTCGACTTCATCACCGAACACCTCACCGAGGCGGAGGTCTTCGCCAAGTACGGGCTGTCGGAGAAGGCGGCCGAGCATCTCCGCGCGGTGATCGAGCGCGCGCCGAAGCACCTCGCGGCGCACGAGAAGCTCTACCGCATCCTCCTCGACGAGGGGGAGGTCGATGCCGCGCGCGCCGCGGCCAACCAGTTCGTCGCGCTGCTGCAGGAAAAGGGCGACAGCGCGGCGGTCGACGGAGTGCGCAACGAGTTCGTTTCGCGCGGCCACACGCTGGCCATGGCCGCCGCCGCGCCCGCGCCACGCCCGGCGCCGCCACCACCACCACCACCTCCTCCGCCTCCCGTGATCGAGGAGGTCGAGGATGAGATTAGCTTCGATCTCGACGGGGGATCCACGGAGTTCGAGTTCGACACAGCCACGCCGATCGAGCTGGCACCCGAGCCGGAGCCCCTGCCGGAACCGCAGCCGGAACCCGAGTTCGCGCCGGCCCTCGAGTTCGCGCCGGAGGTGGCGGAGGTCGAGGAGTCGCCGGCGATCGCCTTCGAGCCGGAACTGGAGCCCGAGCTCACGCCTGAGTTCGCGTCCGAGCTCGTCCTCGACGAGCCGCTGCTGCCCGCGGCGGAGGAAGCCGTCGAGTCGGAGCCATTCTTCGGGACTGAAGCGGCGCATGAACTGGAGCCCGACGCGCCGACCGCCGAGGAGATCGGCGAAGTCGACTTTTACATCGAGCAGGAGCTGTTCGACGAGGCGCGCCAGAAAGTCGATGCGCTCTCCGCGCGCTTCCCCGGCAACACCGACGTCGCCAAGCGCACCAAGCGTCTCGGCGCCGCCATCGCTGCCGCCTCGGCCATCGCCGCCGCGGCCGCGCCGAAGCCGGCGCCGCCCCCGCCCCCGCCGCCACCACCCGCGCCGCCCGTGCTGTCGCGCGACGAGATCGAGAACGAGTTGCTCTCCGCGATCCCCGACGACGACGAGTGGATGGCACCGCCACCGCCTCCACCACCCCCGGCACCGGTCGTCGCCGCCGAACCGCCGCCGCCGCTTCCGGTCGCGGAGGAGGGGCTGTTCGCCGACGAGGACGACTTCTTTGACCTCGCCGCCGAGCTGGAGTCGGAGCTGGAGGAAGACACGGAGCAGATCTCGCTGTCCGAGGAAGAGCAGTCGCTCGAGGAGATCTTCAAGGAGTTCAAGAAGGGCGTCGAACAGCAACTCGACTCAGAGGACTACGACACCCACTACAACCTCGGCATCGCCTACAAGGAGATGGGGCTGATCGACGAGGCCATCGGCGAGTTCCAGCTGGCCTCGAAGGACCCGAAGTGCGCCGTCGAATGCGCCTCCATGCTCGGCCTCTGCTTCCTCGAGAAAGGCATGCCCCAGCTCGCGATCAAGTGGTACCGCAAGGGTCTCGAGATTCCCGAGATCACGGAAGAGGAGCACGTCGGCCTGCTCTATGATCTCGGCTCCGCCTACCAGGAAGTCGGCGACACGGAGAATGCGCAGAAGGCGTTCATGGAGGTGTACGGCATGAACACCAACTACCGCGACATCGTGA
>Ga0157377_10000166_pt1 | contig 39378 bp, 26 predicted proteins | sample M55metaG_FD_121116 | JGI IMG/M metagenome (GOLD analysis project Ga0157377, IMG submission 121116) | Miscanthus rhizosphere microbial communities from Kellogg Biological Station, Michigan, USA - M5-5 metaG | ecosystem: Host-associated > Plants > Roots > Rhizosphere > Soil | place: USA: Michigan...
GACTTCCTGGAAGTCGAGATCGAGAAGATCAACATCGACAAGCGCATCAACTCCAAGGTCAAGAAGCAGATGGAGCGCGCCCAGAAGGAGTACTACCTCAACGAGAAGATCAAGGCGATCCACCACGAGCTGGGCCGCAAAGACGATCGCTCGGACGAAATCGAGGAGCTCCGCCAGAAGATCGAAGAAGCGGGGATGCCGAAGGAGACCAAGGAGAAAGCGATCCAGGAGCTCAAGCGCCTGGAAGCGATGCCCGGCGTCTCCGCCGAGGCCACCGTCTCGCGCAACTACATCGAATGGCTGGTGTCGGTCCCCTGGAAGAAGTCGTCCAAGGAGATCAAGGACATCGAGCTGGCCGAGCAGATCCTCAACGAGGACCACTACGGCCTGGAAAAGATCAAGGAGCGCATCCTCGAGTTCCTTGCCGTGCGCCAGCTGATCAAGCAGCCGAAGGGCACCATCCTCTGCTTCGTCGGACCCCCGGGCGTCGGCAAGACCTCGCTGGCGAAGTCGATCGCCCGCGCCACCGGCCGTAAGTTCGTCCGGCTGTCGCTGGGCGGCGTGCGCGACGAGGCCGAGATCCGCGGCCACCGCCGCACCTACATCGGCGCCTTCCCCGGCCAGATCATCCAGCGGATGAAGAAGGCCGGCACGGTCAACCCGGTCTTCCTGCTGGACGAGATCGACAAGATGTCGATGGACTTTCGCGGCGATCCGTCCGCGGCGCTGCTCGAAGTGCTCGACCCGGAGCAGAACAACTCGTTTACCGACCACTACCTCGACGTCGAGTACGACCTGTCGAAGGTGATGTTCATCGCCACGGCGAATGTTGTGCACACCATCCCGGCGCCGCTCAAGGACCGGATGGAGATCATCGCGCTCTCCGGCTACACGCACCTGGAGAAGCTCGCCATCGGCCGCCAGTTCCTGGTGCCGAAGCAGCGCGCGGAGCAGGGGCTGGAAGAAGCGAAGATCACCTTCGAGGACAACGCCGTCGAAGAGCTGATCGACTCGTACACGCGCGAGGCGGGCGTCCGCAGCCTCGAGCGCGAGGTCGGCTCGGTGCTGCGCAAGGTGGCGCGGCAGGTGGTGAAGGACACCGGCTACGAGGTCACCATCGACCGCAAGAAAGTGCGCGAGCTTCTCGGCAAGCCGAAGTTCCGCTCGCAGCAGATCCACGACAAGAGCGAGATCGGCCTGGCCACCGGCCTGGCCTGGACCGAAGTGGGCGGCGAGATTCTGTCGACCGAAGTGGCGCTCTCGCGCGGCAAGGGCAACCTCACGCTGACCGGCAAGCTCGGCGACGTGATGCAGGAGTCGGCGCGCGCCGCGCTGTCGTACGTCCGCTCACGCGCTGAATTGTTCGGGCTCGATCCCGACTTCCACGCCAGCCTCGACATCCACGTTCACGTCCCCGAGGGCGCGATCCCGAAGGACGGTCCCTCGGCGGGCATCACCATGGCCACGGCGCTGCTGTCCGCGGTGACCAAGATGCCGGTGCATCGCGATATCGCCATGACCGGCGAGATCACGCTGCGCGGCAAGGTGCTGCCGGTGGGCGGGGTGAAGGACAAGATCCTCGCCGCGGCGCGTGCAGGGTTGACGAAGATCATCCTGCCGGCGGAGAACGAGCGGGACCTCGACGACATCCCGACCGACGTCCGCGAGAAGATGGAGTTTCACCTGGTGGAGTCGATGGACGAGGTGGTGAACCTCGCGCTCGATGGCACGATTGTTCCATTGTCTCCGAAGGAAAAACTGACCGAACCGATCGAGCCGCCCATCACCCACTAGGCTCAGAACGTTGACAGCACAAAGAGAATACGGGCAGAATCCCACCCGTTAATCCGCAAGACGCCTTTCCAGTACCCGCGTAGTCAGCCGTACCTCATCTTCTAATCTTTGGACATCCGATCAGTCGAGTTTTATCGGGCGGCGTACAAGCCCGCTGATTTTCCCAATGATCGACGGCCGCAGTTCGCCATCGTGGGCCGATCGAACGTAGGGAAATCGTCATTGATCAACGCCATCCTCAAACGGAAAGCAGTCGCTCGCGTGAGCCAGACTCCCGGAAAAACGCAGGCCGTCCAGTTCTACCTCGTCAACGAACGGTTCCACATCGTCGACCTGCCTGGCTACGGCTACGCCAAGGTTCCGAAAGAGGTGAAACGTTCGTGGGGACAGCTCGTACGCAGCTATCTCGACAGCGCCGACGCGCTCCAGCTGATCTTTCTTCTTCTCGATGCGAGGCGAACGCCGAGCGAGGACGATCGTCAGATGCATGAATGGACGCGTGCCGCGGGCATCGACGAGCGCATCGTTCTCACCAAGAGCGACAAACTTTCGAACCATCAGCTCCTGTGGAGCAGGGCGGAGATCGCGAGCGAGCTCGCCGTCGACGCCGGTGAGCTGATTTCCTTCTCCGCGGTGACCAAACTAGGAATTGAACATCTGCGGCGCGAGATCACGTCGCGCCTGTAACGTGACTGTAGCGAGGCAACCAATGTCCGAAAACGACTTCGAAAATGACTCCACCGTTGCGGTGACCGAGCCGCCCCCGGCGGAAAAGCCGGAAAAGCCCGCCCGCAAGCCGCGCAAGACCAAGGCGGCCAAGGAGGCGGAGGAAGCCGCTGCCGCCGCCGCGAGCGAGCAGGCCGCCGCGCCTGTCCTGGAGACCGAGCCGGAGGAACTGCCGGCGACCGACGACCCCCTGCCGACGGTCAACGCTTCCGACAACGGCAACGGCGAGACCGCGGTGGCCGAGCGCCCGCAGAAGACGGGGCGCGCCGACCAGACCACCGCGGCGGAGACGCTCGATATCCGCGTGCTGAAGGAGATGAAGCTCCCCGACCTGACCAAGCTGGCCAAGGAGCACGGCATCGAGAACGCCACCGGGATGCGCAAGCAGGACCTGATCTTCTCCATCCTGCAGGCGCAGACGGAGCGCTCGGGCCTGATCTTCTCGGAAGGAGTCCTGGAGTGCCTGCCGGACGGCTTCGGTTTCCTCCGCGCCCCGGAGTACAACTATCTACCGGGACCGGATGACATCTATGTTTCTCCTTCACAAATCCGGCGCTTCGACCTCCACACCGGCGACACCGTCTCCGGCCAGGTCCGCCCGCCGAAGGAAGGGGAGCGTTACTTTGCCCTGATCAAGGTCGAGGCGGTCAACTTCGAGCACCCCGACGTGGCGCGCGAGAAGATCCTCTTCGACAACCTCACCCCGCTCTACCCGCAGAACCGCATCCGCCTGGAGTCGCCGAACATGTCGGCGCGCGTGCTCGATCTCATCGCGCCGGTCGGCAAAGGCCAGCGCGGCCTGATCGTGGCGCCGCCGCGCACCGGCAAGACGATGATCCTGCAGGCCATCGCCAACTCCATCACCACCAACCACCCCGAGGTCACGCTCATCGTGCTGCTCATCGACGAGCGCCCCGAGGAAGTCACCGACATGCAGCGCTCGGTGAAGGGCGAGGTCATCTCCTCCACCTTCGATGAGCCGGCCTCGCGCCACGTGCAGGTCGCGGAGATGGTCATCGAGAAGGCCAAGCGCCTGGTCGAGCATCGCCGCGACGTGGTCATCCTCCTCGACTCCATCACCCGCCTGGCCCGCGCCTACAACACCGTGGTGCCGCCGTCGGGCAAGGTGCTGTCGGGCGGTGTCGACTCCAACGCGCTGCAGCGCCCGAAGCGCTTCTTCGGCAGCGCGCGTAACGTGGAAGAGGGCGGCTCGCTGACCATCATCGCCACCGCCCTGATCGACACCGGCTCGCGCATGGACGACGTGATCTTCGAGGAGTTCAAGGGCACCGGCAACATGGAAGTGCACCTCGACCGCAAGCTCTCCGACAAGCGCGTCTTCCCCGCCATCGACATCAACAAGTCCGGCACCCGCAAGGAAGAGCTGCTCCTCGAGCGCAACGAGCTCAATCGCATCTGGGTTCTCCGCAAGGTGTTCTCGCCGCTGTCGACCGTGGAGTCGATGGAGCTGCTGGTGGAGAAGCTGGAGAAGACGCGCTCGAACACGGAGTTCCTCAACTCGATGTCGTCGATGTAGCGAGCAGGTTGCAGCGAGCAGCGTGCAGGAGTGACCAACCCCTGCTCGCTGTTATCCTGCTTGCTGCTCGCTGAACATGGCTAAACGCTCCCGGATCAAGGATTTCCTCTGGCGCCACTCGGCGGGGCTCGCCTTCCTCGTCATGGTCGCCTTCGTGGTGTTCCTCGGATTCGTCGGCTACACCTACGTCGTCGTCACCAAGAAATTCGAGTCGTCGCGGCGCTTCGACTTGCCGAGCCGCATCTACTCCGACGCCACCCCGATCGTTCCCGGCATGGCGTATCCCCGCGCGCTGCTGGAGCCGAAGCTCAACCACGTCGGCTACCACGAGGTGAAGGCGCGCGTGGCCAACCCCGGCGAGTACCGCTACGTCGACAGCGACCTCGAGATCTACCTGCAGAACTTCGAGTATCCCGACATCGAGTTCCGCGCCATCCCGGTGACCATCGACTTCGACGGCGCCCGCGTGCGCGCCGTCCGCCGCCTCGACGACAACGCCGCGTTGCGCGGCATCCGCATCGAGCCGGAGCTGATCACCTCCCTCTACAACAACGAGATGGAGGACCGCCTCCCGGTCGCGCTGAGCGCTGTGCCGAAAGTGCTGACCGACGCGGTCATCGCCACCGAGGACCGGAGCTTCTACCAGCACGAGGGGATCTCCATCCGCGGCACGCTCGCCGCGCTGATGGCCGACCTGCGCAGCGGCTCGCTGTCTCGCGGCGGCTCCACGCTTACGCAGCAGCTCGTGAAGAACATGTACCTCAATCCCGAGCGGACCTGGCGGCGCAAGAGCACCGAGGCGCTGATGGCGCTGCTCATCGAGGCGCGCTTCACCAAGGAGCAGATCCTCGAGAACTACCTCAACGAGATCTACCTCGGGCAGAACGGCGCGGTGCAGATCATCGGCGTGGAGCAGGCGTCGCAGGTCTACTTCGGCAAGCGCGTGACCTACCTGACGCTGCCCGAAGCGGCGACGCTGGCCGGCATCATCCGCTCGCCCAACGTGCTGTCGCCGCTGAAGTACCCCGACCGCGCTAAGCCGCGCCGCGACACGGTCCTCGGCCTGATGCGCGACCAGAAGAAGATCACGCCCGAGGAGTACGAGAAGGCGGTGGCCGAGCCGCTGGCGACGTCGCGCTTCCCGCGGACGTCGCGCAGCGCGCCGTTCTTCGTCGATCTCGTCCTCAAACAGCTGAAGGAGACTTACCCCGAGACGCAGCTGCGCACCGAGGGGCTGCGTATCTTCACCACCCTCGACATGATCATGCAGCGCTCGGCCGAGCAGGCGCTCGACAGCGGCATCGAGTCGCTGAACAAGCGCTACTCGTATCTGCGCAAGCACTCCACGCCGCTGGAAGGGGTGATGCTGACCATCCAGCCGGGAACCGGCTACGTGAAAGCGCTGGTCGGCGGGCGGAGCTACTCGAAGACGCAGTTCAACCGTGCCATCCAGGCGCGCCGGCAGCCGGGATCGCTCTTCAAGCCGTTCGTCTACGTCGCGGCGATGGATCCCGCGCGCGGCCAGAACGCGCTGACCGCAGCGACGGTGCTCGACGACTCGCCGATCAGCGTGCCGATCGGCAACGCCGTCTGGACGCCGCAGAACTACGACCTCCGTTTCCACGGCCACGTCACCGTGCGCGAGGCGCTGGCGCATTCGTACAACATCCCCGCGGTGCGCGCCGCGATCGACGCCGGCATGACGAACGTGGTGAAGGAGGCGAGCACCATCGGCATCGAATCGCACCTCGAGCCCTATCCGTCGGTGTCGCTCGGCGCCTTCGAGGTCACCCCGCTTGAGATCGCCTACGCCTACTCCGCCTTCGCCAACCTCGGCGTGAAGGCCGAGCCGATCTCGATCCTCGCCGTCTCGACGCGCGAGGGGAAGGTGCTCGAGAGCCGCGAGGTGAAGATGCGCCGCGTGGCGCCGGCCAGCCTCTGCTACGTCATGAACGACGTGCTCAAGGACGTCTTCGACTACGGCACCGCCGGCAAGGCGCGTTCGCTCGGCTTCGACCGCGACTTCGCCGGCAAGACCGGGACGACCAGCAACTACCGCGACGCCTGGTTCATCGGCTATTCGCCGCGCATCCTGTCGCTGGTCTGGATCGGCTTCGACGACGGCAAGAGCGTCCGCCTGGCCGGCGGCGACGCCTGCGTCCCCATCTGGACGACGCACATGAATCGCATCGCCGGGATGATTCCGGACGTCGACTGGCGCCGCCCCGACGACGTGCTCGAGCGCGAGATCGACCCCGAGTCGGGCGCGCTCGCCACGCCGTACTGCCCGCAATCGCGCGGCGAGGTCTTCGTCGCCGGCACCGAGCCGACCTCGGTCTGTCCGCTCCACGGCGGCGGCGGGGAGCCGTCGCTGCTCCTCGACGACGACGATCTCCTGCGCGACCAGCGCGCCGAGGCGGTGCCGCCAGCCGGCGGCGCCACCACCACCCAGGCGCCCGGCCAGCAGCAGCAACCGCAGAAGGAAAAGCGCGAGAAGGGCATCCGGAGGCTGCTGCGGGCCATCTTCGGCCAGTAAGAGCTCCTGGCGAGCTCGGCACGAATGCCGCAGCGCCCCCGCTCGTTCTACACTCCCGGTATCACATGACCGCCATCACCGACCTCCCGCAGGCCGAACCGGCCCAGCCGAACCTGTTGCACCGGATGCACGACCGCTACGAGAGCGCCATGCTCTACATCGGCCAGATCACCGATCTGGCGGTGCAGACTGTCCAGCAGGCGTGGCGCGGCCCGATCGAGTGGCCGCTGGTGATGGCGCAGTTCGACCAGGTCGGCTTCCGGTCGCTGTCGATCGTCGGCATCACCTCGCTCTTCATCGGCATGGTGCTGGCGCTGCAGACGGCGTACTCGCTGGCCGATTTCGGCGGCAAGCTCTTCATCGGCAAGGTCGTTTCGCTTTCGCTGGTGCGCGAGCTGGCGCCGGTGCTGATGTCGCTGATGGTCGGCGGGCGCGTCGGCGCCGGCATGACCGCGGAGCTGGGGACGATGAAAGTGACCGAGCAGATCGACGCCCTCCGCGCGCTGGCCACGAATCCGGTCCGCAAGCTGGTGGTGCCGAAGGTCCTGGCCACCACGCTGATGTTCCCGCTGCTGACGATCATCTCCTGCTTCATCGGCATCATCGGCGGGCTGGTCATTGCCGTCGCCAGCCTTCATCTCAGCGCGAACTTCTATCTCCGCAGCGTGATCGAGACGGTGAAGTACAACGACCTCGCCTCCGGCGTCTTCAAGACGTTCTTCTTCGGCTTCGCCATCGGGTTGATCGGCTGCTTCAACGGCCTGCGAACGACCGGAGGGGCGGACGGCGTCGGCCGCGCCACCACGGTTACCGTCGTCACCGGCGCCATCACCGTCCTGATTCTCGACTTTTTCCTGACCAAGTTGTTCCTGCTCGCCTTCTGATGACCGACACACCAGTCACCGACCGGCGCGCTCAGCCGCGCGGCACGCCCGACCGGCGGAAGCAGACGCGCGAGCCGTTCGTGGAGTTCCGCGAGGTCCACAAGGCCTACGGCACCAAGCAGGTGCTGCGCGGCGCGAACCTCACCGTTTACCGCGGCGAGGTGATGGTCATCCTCGGCGGCTCCGGCACTGGGAAGTCGGTCACGCTGCGGCACATGCTCGGTCTCGAGGCGCCGGACGAGGGCCGCGTCATCGTGGAAGAGGAAGACATCACCGACCTTCCCGAGGAGGAGCTCTACCGCGTCCGCAAGAAGTTCGGGATGCTCTTCCAGAGCGGCGCGCTCTTCGACTCCATGACCGTCTTCGAGAACGTCGCCTTCCCGCTGCGCGAGCACACCGACATGTCGGACGAGGAGATCGGCCGCGCGGTGCGCGAGAAGCTCGACCTGGTCAACCTGCCGAACACCGCGCACCTGATGCCGGTCGATCTCTCCGGCGGCATGCGCAAGCGCGTGGGACTCGCGCGCTCCATCGTGCTCGATCCGAAAATGATCCTCTACGACGAGCCGACCACCGGGCTCGACCCGATCACCGCGCAGAAGATCAACGAGCTGATCATCGACCTCCAGTCGAAGCTCAACGTGACCTCGGTCGTGGTGACGCACGACATCCAGTCGGCCTTCTCCGTCGGCGACCGCATCGCCTTCCTCAACCGCGGTGTGTTCGAATGGGTGGGGTCGATGGAGCAGGCGCGGGACTCCGACCATCCCGTGCTGCGGGAGTTTTTCCGCTCCAGCGCCGTGGTCGCCGCCCAGCCGACGCGCTGAAATGGATCGATGAAGCCAACTCGTTCGTACGGATAACTCAATGGCACCCAAACAAAAAGAAAAGTCGCTGCGGGTCGGATTTCTGGTGACCTTCGCCGCCATCATCGCCATGGTCGGCGTCTTCTTCATCGGCTCGGAGCAGAAGATCTTCGCGCGAAAACAGGAGTACAACCTCCGCCTCGACAACGTCTCCGGACTGGCCGAGGGCAACCCGGTGCGCATCTCCGGCGTCACCGTCGGCGTGGTCAAGGACATCATCCTGCCGCGCGATCCGAAGAAGAAATACGTCGACATCACCCTGATGGTCGACAAGAAGTACTCCGATCTGATCCGCACCGACTCGCGCGCCCGGCTGAAGAAGCTCGGTCTCCTGGCCGGCGACAGCTACATCGACATCTCGCCCGGCAGCCCGCGCTTCGACGCGCTCGAGGCGGGCGCCAACATCCCCGCCGCGCGGCAGACCAACGTCGACCAGCTCATCTCCTCGGGCGAGGATCTGGTCGACAACTTCGTGCAGATCTCCTATTCGCTCAAGAACATCCTCGGCCGCGTCGACCGCGGCGAGGGCCTCATCGGCGAGCTGACCAGCACGCCCGAGACGAAGCAGCGCATCACCGACACCTTCCTCACCACGCTCAACAAGACCAACGCGATCCTCTCCCATGTCGAGAGCGGCCGCGGCGTCATCGGCAAGCTGGTGTACGACGACAAGTACGCCGAGCAGCTGACCGGATCGCTGTCGCAGGCCGCGAAGTCGCTGGAAGTCGTCGCGGCCAACGTGCAGACCAGCTTCGAGACCGGCGAGGGGATGCTCCCCGCGCTCCTGCACGATCCGGCAGGGAAGCAGAAGGTCTTCGACCTGGTCGAGAACCTCCGCACCACCTCCGGCAACCTCGCCACCTTCACCAGCGCCATGCAGACGGGACAAGGGCTGCTGCCGCGTCTGATGAACGACAAGGCGTATGCCGATGCGTCGCTGGCGGAGTTCAGCGGCCTCGTCCATCAGCTCAGCGAGGCGGTGGGAAAGATCAACAGCGGCAACGGCACCGCCGGCAAGATCATCAACGATCCGTCCGTGTACGAGTCGGTTAACGACATCCTCATCGGCATCAACGAGTCGAAGCTGCTTCGCTGGCTGATCCGCAACCGCCAGCAGGCCGGCATCGAGAAGCGCTACGACGCCGCGGTGCAGAAGCCCGCCGCGACGCAGCCGGTCCAGCCGCCTCCTCCTCCGCCCGCCCCGTCGACGAACAAGAGCGACGCTGCGCCGCCCGAAGTTCCGGTGACGGCGACCACCGCGCCGCCCGCCGCGGCCACGGCGACGACGAGCACGCAGCCGCCGCCCGAATGAGCGAGCGGCGAGCGGCGAGCGGATTTTGAACACCCGCTCGCTGCTCGCCGCCCGCCGCTCGCCGAGTCCTAGCTGTTATACGATCCCGCTCGGAGGACCCACGTGGACATTGCAGTCATCGGAACGGGGTACGTCGGCCTCGTTACCGGCGCCGGTCTTGCCGATTTCGGCAACGACGTCGTCTGCTGTGACATCGACGAACGGAAGATCGAGGCGCTCAACAACGGCCTCATCCCCATCTACGAGCCCGGTCTCGACAAGATCGTCTCGCGCAACGTGGCCGAGGGGCGGATGCGGTTCACCACCGACCTCGCGCAGGCCATCCGTTCCAGCCGCGCCATCTTCATCGCCGTCGGTACGCCGCCGAAGCCGGACGGCTCCGCCGACCTGAAGTACGTCGAAGAAGTGGCGCGCACCATCGCCCGCTTCATGAACGGCCCCAAGCTGGTCATCACCAAGTCGACCGTGCCAATCGGCACCGGGCGGATGATCGAGACCATCATCGCGGAGTCGGGGACGCCGCACCGCGCGTCGATCGTCTCCAACCCCGAGTTCCTGCGCGAGGGCTCCGCCATCGAGGACTTCATGCGCCCCGACCGAGTGGTGATCGGCGCGTCGGACGAGGAAGCGATCGACCTGATGAAGGAGATCTACGCGCCGCTGCACTCGCTGGAGATCCCCTTCGTGGTGACGAACGTGGAGTCTTCGGAGCTGATCAAGTACGCGGCGAATGGCTTCCTAGCCACGAAGATCTCGTTCATCAACGAGATCGCGGTGCTCTGCGAGACGCTCGGCGCCGACGTGCAGGACGTCGCGCGCGGCATCGGTCTCGACTCGCGCATCGGCCCGAAGTTCCTGCAGGCCGGTCCCGGCTTCGGCGGCTCCTGCTTCCCCAAGGACACCTCGGCCATGGCCGACATCGCCCGCCGCAACGGCTACGAGTTCCAGATCATCGAGTCGGTCCTCCGCGTCAACGACGCCATCAAGGAGCGGATGGTCGACAAGACCGTCGAGGCGCTCGACGGCGAGGCGCGCGGCAAGACCGTCGCCGTCCTCGGCCTGGCCTTCAAGCCTGAGACCGACGACATGCGCGACTCGCCGACCATCCCGCTGATCAACGGCCTACAGAAGCTCGGCGCCAAGATCCGCGCCTACGACCCCGAGGCGATGGCGAACGCCAAGAAGATCTTCGACGGCGTGACGTACTGCGACGACGCCTACGAAACGGCCGACGGCGCCGACGCGCTGGTCATCGCCACCGAGTGGAACGAGTTCCGCGCGCTCAAGCTGGAGCGGGTGAAGAAGCTGCTGCGCGCGCCGGTGATCGTCGACCTGCGCAACGTCTACGATCCGCAGCGGATGAAAGCCGAGGGCTTCACGTACGTCTGCGTGGGCCGCGCCGCCGACGCGCGCATCCGGGAGCGCGTGTAGATGACCCGTGCGTTGATCACCGGCGGTGCGGGCTTCCTCGGCTCGCACCTCTGCGATCTCTTTCTCGCCCGCGGCCATGAAGTCATCTGCGTCGACAACTTCATCACCGGCAACCCGAAGAACATCGCGCATCTCTTCGGCCGCGACGGTTTCACCTTCATCAAGCTCGACGTCACCACCTACATCCACGTCGAGGGGCCACTCGACTACGTGCTGCACTTCGCCTCGCCCGCCAGCCCCATCGACTATCTGGAAAAGCCGATCCAGACGCTGAAGGTCGGCTCGCTCGGCACGCACAAGACCCTCGGCCTGGCCAAAGACAAGAAGGCGCGTTACCTCATCGCCTCGACTTCCGAGGTCTACGGCGACCCGCTCGTCCACCCGCAGAAAGAGGATTACTGGGGCAACGTGAACCCGGTCGGCCCGCGCGGCGTGTACGACGAGGCCAAGCGCTTCGCCGAGGCGATGACCATGGCCTACCACCGCTACCACGGCGTGGAGACGCGCATCGTCCGCATCTTCAACACCTACGGCGAGCGGATGCGCGTGAACGACGGGCGCGTGGTGCCGGCGTTCATCTCGCAGGCGTTGCGCAACGAGCCGCTGACGGTCTTCGGCGACGGCTCGCAGACCCGCTCGTTCTGCTACGTCTCCGACCTGGTCGACGGCATCTACCGGCTGCTGATGTCCGACGAGACGATGCCGACCAACATCGGCAACCCGTCGGAGATGACCGTGCTGCAGTTCGCCGAGGAGATCAAGCGCCTCACCGGCACCTCCGCCCCGATCGAGTTCCGCCCGCTGCCCGAGGACGACCCGAAGATCCGCCGCCCCGACATCACCAAGGCGCGGACGATCCTCGGATGGGAGCCGAGCGTGCCGCTCGCCGAGGGGCTGCAGCGGACCATCGACTACTTCCGCGGCGTGGGCGCGTAGAATCGCCGGCCATGAAGAAGTGGCTGCTCGCCTTCCTCGCCGGCTTCGTCGCGACGCTCGTCTGCCATCAGCCGATGCTCTGGCTCCTGAAGCTGGCCGGCCTGACGCTGCGGGCGCCGTACATCATGAAGCCGGTGCCGCCGTTCGGCGTGCCGGGCGTCATCTCGCTGGCGTTCTGGGGCGGCGTCTGGGGAATCATCATGATCGCCGCGCTGGGCAAGACGAAGATGTTCTACCTCGTCTGCACCATCTTCGGCGCCATCCTGCCGACGCTCGTCGCCGCCTTCGTCATCGCCCCGCTGCGCCACGTCCCCATCACCGGCAACCCCGGCAAGCTCCTGCTGGTCGGGCTGCTCGTCAACGCCGCCTGGGGCCTCGGCACCGCGGTGCTGTACCGCGCCTTCATGGGCGGGCGGCGGTAGAGCGCGTGCGATACTGACGACGTGCAATCGATCAAGATCATCGTCGAGAAACACGAAGACGGCTACGTGGCCTATCCAGTAGGCCTGCGGGGCGTCGTGGTCGGTGAAGGCGACTCGTACGAGGATGCGCTGGTGGACGTTCGTTCGGCGATTCGATTCCACGTGGAGACGTTCGGTGCCGATGTTCTTCTGGAGGATTCGCCCATCCTCGAGGCCTACCTCACCGAGACCGAAGTTCCGGTCTGATGCCGAAGTTTCCGGTTGATGCGCCGAAGGGTCGCGTCCTCGCCGCATTGGCGCAACTCGGATTTGTTGTCGTTCGTGAACGAGAGCACATCTCGCTCGAGCGCCAAAACCGCGACGGCAGTCGGACGCCGATGACAATCCCGAATCATCGCGCGATCAAGGCGTCAACGTTGCGGACGATTTGTGCGCAGGCGGGCATCGCGCGCGCGGATTTCCTGCGAGCTTACGAGCAGACTTAGCCGAGGCGGCGGAGCTAGCGCTAGCTCTGTCGATTCTCGAGTGCCCCTCGCCCCGCGAAAGCGGGGAGAGGGTGGCCGAAGGCCGGGTGAGGGGCCGTGCCGCGCTTATCTGAAGGCCGGCGAGCCTAGCGCCGCGCGCGCCGCTCGATCGTCTCTTCGCGCCGCGGGCCGGTGGAGATGATCGAGACGGCGCACTCGGTCTCGTCCTCGATGAAGCGGACGTAGTCCTTCGCCGCCGCCGGCAGCTCGTCGTACGACGTGATGCCGGCGGTCGGCGAGTTCCATCCCTTGAACGTGCGGTAGACCGGCTTGTAGTCGTGGTGCTCGACGGCGAAGGCGGGGAAGGTCTGCCAGCGCTCGCCGTGGACGTTGTACTCGGTGCAGACGGGGATCTCCTCGAACTCGTCGAGGACGTCTAGCTTGGTCAGCGCGATGGAGTCGATGCCGTTGAGCATCGCCGCCGTGCGGAGGATGGCCAGGTCGAGCCAGCCGGTGCGGCGCGGGCGGCCGGTGACGGTGCCGTACTCGTTGCCGCGCTTGCGCAGGTGCTCGCCCGGCGCCGCCTCGAGCTCCGTGGGGAAGGCGCCGCCGCCGACGCGCGTGGTGTACGCCTTGGCCACGCCGGTGACGTGATGGATGTGCTTCGGCGCCACGCCGAGGCCGGTGCAGATGCCGCCGACGATCGTGCTGGACGACGTCACGAACGGGTAGGTGCCGTGGTCGATGTCGAGCAGCGTCCCTTGCGCTCCTTCGAACATCAGTCGCTTCCCGCCGCGGATCTGCTCGTTGATCAGCACCGTGCCGTTGGTGATGCGGTCGGCGAGCACCTCGCCGAAGCGGGTGTAGTCGTCGAACAGCTTCTTCGGGTCGTGGGTCGGCTTGCCGTAGACGCCCTGCAGCACGGGGTTCTTCTCCGCGCAGGCGAAGTCGATCTTCTCGCGCAGCACGTCGGGGTCGAGCAGGTCGGCCACGCGGATGCCGTAGCGGCTGACCTTCGTCTCGTACGCCGGCCCGATGCCGCGGCCGGTGGTGCCGATCTTGGCGTTGCCGGCGGCCTCTTCGCGGGCCAGGTCGAGCGCGCGGTGGTAGGGGAGGATGACGTGCGCCGAGTCGCTGATCTTGAGGTTGCTCTCGATGGTCACGCCGAGGCCGCGGAGCTGTTCGATCTCGTCGAGCAGCGCCTCGGGGTCGATGACCATCCCGTTGCCGAGAATGCAGAGCTTGTCAGGGTGGAGGATCCCCGAGGGGATGAGGCGCAGCGAGAAGTGTTTTTCGCCGAATTTGACCGTGTGTCCGGCGTTGTGGCCGCCCTGGTAGCGCGCCACCACGTCGAAGTTCTCGCAGAGGAGATCGACGATCTTTCCCTTCCCCTCGTCGCCCCATTGCGCGCCGATCACGGCGAGGTTCTGCATGGCCGGCGGAGACTAGCACGGCGGCTCGGAAATTGCTCGAAGTGACGGCGCGGACTATAGTTCCGACGACCGCCGGAGGAGGCGCATGATGGACACGCTCTACTCGCCAGCCCCCGTGGCCGTCGAACGATTCGTCGACGGCATCCGCGAACTGTCAGAAGGCCTGATCACCAAGCAGAAGATCTACGAATACCTCTGCTCGTATGAGATCCGCTCGGACGACCTGGAGCGCTACAAGCAGTGGCTTCCCGACCGCCACACGCGCAACAAGGTCTTCCGCAACGAGATGATCGAGGTGATGGTCATCTGCTGGCCGATCGGCGCGGTCACCCCGCTGCACACCCACAACGGGCAGCTCGGCTGGATGACCATGATCGAGGGGAAGCTGGTGGTCGAGAACTACCGCAAAATCGACTGCAACCGTCCCGAGAACCAGCAGGTGGTGGGGATGGACTGCCTCGCCGGCGCCACCCGCATCGAGATGAAGCACCTAGAGACGGAGCTCTGTGTCCCCGGCGGCCCGCTGAATACCGTCGACAAGACCCAGACCATCCATCGCATCAAGAACCTCGCGGAGTGGAACGAGCGCGCCGTCAGCGTGCACGTCTACTCGCGCCCCATCGACTCCTGCGTGGTGTTCGACCTCGAGGGGCAGCGATGTTTTCGCCGCGAGCTGAAGTACGACAATGAATGAAAAGTCCTGAGTCCTGTGTCCCGCGTGCTGCGTCCAGACGCCGCGCAGGACGCAGCACGCAGGACGCAGGACCCTCATGACACTTCTTTCAACACTGTCCTCCGAGCTCGACGCCATGTCCCAGGCCGGGACATTGAAGCGCGAGCTGCCGATGAAATCCGCGCAGGGCGCGGTGGTCGAAGTCGAGGGCAAGGGCGAAGTCATCATGCTGACTTCGAACAACTACCTCGGCCTGGCCAACCACCCGGCGATCGTCGAGGCCGCGGAAAAGGCGGAGCGCGACTACGGCTACGGCCTGGCCTCGGTGCGCTTCATCTGCGGCACGCAGGTCATCCACCGGCAGCTGGAGGAGCGCATCGCGCAATTCTTCGGCACCGAGGACACCATCCTCTACGGCTCCTGCTGGAATGCGAACGAGGGGCTGTTCCAGACCGTGGCGCTGGAGCAGGACGCGATCATCTCCGATGAGCTGAACCACGCCTCGATCATCGACGGCATCCGCCTGGCCAAGGCGCGCAAGGAGCGGTTCAAGAACCGCGACATGAACGACCTGCGCCGCGCGCTCGAGGCGGTGAAGGACGCGCGCAACAAGGTGTTGGTCACCGACGGCGTCTTCTCCATGGAAGGCTCGCTGGCGCCGCTGCCGGAGATGGTGGACCTCGCCCGCGAGCACGGCGCCTTCCTCGTCGTCGACGAGTCGCACGGCACCGGCGTTCTCGGCGAGACCGGCCGCGGCACCGCCGAGGAGCTCGGCGTCTTCGGGAAGATCGACGCCTACACCTCCACCCTCGGCAAGGCCCTCGGCGGCTCGCACGGCGGCTTCACCACCGGTCCGAAGGTGCTGGTGGAGTACCTCCGGCAGAAATCGCGGCCGTACCTCTTCTCCAACACCCTGCCGCCCGCGGTGGTGATGGGATCGCTCGCCGCGTTCGACCTGGTGGAGAACGATCCCTCGATCGTCCGGCGCCTGCACGAAAATACGAAGTACTTTCGCGATCAATTGACGTCAGAGAACATCCAGGTGCGCGAGGGGATCCATCCCATCGTCCCGATCATCGTCGGCGACACCGCCAAGGCCATCGCCATGTCGGCGGAGCTGCTCGACCGCGGCGTCTACGTCTCCGGCTTCGGCTTCCCGGTCGTGCCGCAGGGCCAGGCGCGGCTGCGCTGCCAGATCTCGGCGGCGCACACCCGCGAACATCTCGACCGCGCCGTGGCCGCGATCGTCGAGGTCGTGCAGAGGTGAGGGCGCGCCTTGCCGCGCTGCTGTTCTTCGCGTCGGCGAACGCGTTCGCCGCGCTGCCGGGCATCGTCTCCGAGCGCTTCGAGCCGAACGTCGTGCGCGCCGATCTGCCGTCGGCGTCGCTGAAGCTGTTCATCGCCACGACCGGCGAGGCGGCGCAGTACCGCATCGAGTGCAACAGCGGCACGAACGTGCTGATGACGAAGCTGGCCGGCAACCGCTTCAGCGCAACGATCAAGGCCTCAGACGCGCTGCACGGCTACGCGGCCAAACCGGCCGGCGCGAACGGCAACTTCTTCGGCTTCCTCGTGCCGCTGAACGCCGCGGGGCAGGCACTGACGCCGAAGCAGCAACTGACCATCAGGGTCTTCGACTCCAACGTCCCGAACGTTCCGATCGCCGACCTGCTCAACAAGATCCGCGCGACGCGCCGCGTGGTCAACCTCCCGCTCGGCGTCGAGACCGTCGTGCCGGCGGACAACGTCACCGGCCGCTTCTACTTCTTCTTCGGCGGCGACTTCTACGACTTCATCAACGTCGTCTTCAGCAATCCATCCTTCGTCGACAATCGCCACCACGAGAGCGCCCGCGCCGACGCGAAGGGCATCGGCAAGGACGCGCAGCCGAACGATACGAAGCGATATGGCAGCGCCGGAGCCCTGATCGGCGTCAACGTCTTTCCGATCGTCGATCTCTTCGACGGCGGGAACGACGCCATGGCGCACGAGCTGGGCCACCAGTGGATCAACTACGTGGTCAAGGACGGCTCGCCGCACTGGCCGCCGTCCACCATGGCGCGCGGGCTGATGGGCGTCTCCAACCCGTCCCTCGGCAACGAGGGCCTCGAGTTTCCGTGGGAGATCGTCCCCGACGGCGCCGGATGGAAGTTCGCCGGCAAGCCGCTGCTGCACCGCTTCGCCGACCTCGACCTCTACCTCATGGGCCTGCTCCCGCCGGACAAGGTCGGCGTCAACCGCGTGGTGTCCGGCCTGAAGTCCGCTCCATGCAACGGCTGCCCGGTGAACGGCACGGTGCAGACGCTGACCATCGCTCAGATCGTCGCCGCCAACGGTCCGCGCGTTCCGTCCGCCGCGTCGAGCAAGAAGAAGTTCCGCATGGCCACCGTCGTCTTCTCGACGGCGCCGCTGAGTGACGAGGAGATGCTCCTGTTCGACTATTTCGCCGGACGCGCGGAGGCGAAGACGGAGCTGCTGGACCTCTACGGCTTCTCCAACGCGCCGTTCTTCGTGGCCACCAACGGCCTCGGCCAGCTCGACACCACGCTGGTCTGGCCGGCGAAGTTCCCGATGATCACCGGCGTCACGCCGGCCGTCCTGCCGAAGAGCGGCGGCACGTTCCTCGTCAACGGCAGCGGCTTCACCGCCGACGCGAAAGTCTTCGCGCAACTCGCCGGCCCGGCCATCCAGGTCGCGCTGCCGACGAAGTTCGTCGGCAGTACGCAGTTGCAGGCGACCATCCCGGCCTTCGCCGGCCGGCCGACGATCTTCGTCAGGCAGGCCAGCGGTCAGGTCAAGCTGCTCAAGGCGCTGGCTTCAGCAAATTGATCTCCAGCACCCACGGGATGACGGTGAACATCAGCGCGGTGATGACGATGGCCGCCGCGATGTCGAGCAGCACGCCGGCGCGCGTCATGGCCCGCACGCGGACGTAGCCGGTGCCATAGACGATGGTGTTCGGCGCCGTGGCCACCGGCAGCATGAAGCCGGACGACGCGGCCAGCACCGCCGGCAGCATCAGCAGGTAGGGGTGCACGCCGATCGAGGTGGCCAGCGCCGCGGCGATCGGCATCATCGTCGTCGCCGTGGCCACGTTCGACGCCACCTCCGACAGCGCGGTGACCACCACGCAGACCACCACGATCATCAGCACCGGCGGCCATCCGCCGAGGAATGAGAGCCGCGCGCCGGCCCACTTGGAGAAGCCGCTCGACTCCAGCGCGTCGGCCAGCGCGAAGCCGCCGCCGAAGAGGATCAGCACGTCCCACGGGATGCGCGAGAACTCCTCCCACTCCAGCAGGCGCTGCTCCTTCGAGACCGGGATGATGAAGGCGAGGATGGCCATGATCACGGCAACGGTGGCGTCGTTGACCGACTTCGGATTCGGCAGCAGCGAAGACCAGCCGGGGACGTGCATCGCGCCGAGGTCGACGTCGGCGCGGAAGACCCACAGCAGCGCCGTCAGGCAGCAGAGCGCCAGCGCCGTCTTCTCCGCGCGCGACATCGGGCCGGGATGCTTCAGTCCCAGCTCCTCGATGGTCACCGTCCCGCCCTTACCGACGCGGCAGGTGGCGACCACGATGAACCAGCAGACCGGCAGGAGGATGACGAGGTAGACCACGCCGAAGACCATCCACTGCGCGAACGAGACCGTCTTCGCCGCCGGGAAGAGCTCGCGCACGGCGCCGAAGAAAATGAGGTTGGTCGGCGTGCCGATCGGCGTGCCGATGCCGCCGAGCGACGCCGCGTAGCAGACGCCGAGGAGCATTGCCTCGCCGACGCGCGCCGTGCTGTCGGGCTTGCCCGAGGAGGTGACGTTGCGTCCCACGCCGGCCAGGCCGGTGACGATGGCCACCGCGATCGGCGTCATCATCAGCGTCGTCGCCGTGTTCGAGATCCACATCGAGAGAAAGCCGGTCACCAGCATCACCGCGAAGATCACCCGCCGCGGCTTCGTGCCGATGTGATGCAACGCGAACCATGCCAGGCGGAGGTGCAAACCCCAGCGCTCGAACGTCGCCGCGACCAGGAAGCCGCCGAGGAAGAGGAAGACCGCGGAGTTCGCGTACGGCGCCGCCGTCTTCTCCATCGAGTTGATGCCTGCCAGCGGAAAGAGCACCAGCGGCAGCAGCGCGGTGAGTCCCAGCGGCAGCGCCTCGGTCAACCACAGCAGCGCCATCAGCAGCCCGACCGCGGCCGTGGCGCGGACGGCGCTGGTGAAGCCGGCGGTGGTGGGGATGAGAAAAACGAGAAGGGCGACGGCGATGCAGACTGCCACCCGGCGCAGCGACGCGCGTCCCGGAACCTCCGCCATCGGCTGGGAGTGTAGCGTCACTCGATCGAATCGTTCAGTCTTGATTGGCTCGATTGACCGGACACCATCGTCTGTCTATATTGGCGGAAAAGGGGATGGGCGCATGAAAGTCACTCCTTGTCTCGTCGTGATCGCGCTGGTGTGCCTTACCGTTTCCGCGGCGAACGCTCAGTCATGCCAGGCGTGTTCGTATTACGCCGGCGGGTGTTACACCACCCCGACAGGCATCACGGGAAATGTCTGGTGCTCGAATAATTTTCCTCCCGGGTCCGGATGCAGTTATTGGGGCGCGAGTTGCACCAATGGCCAATACGGACCTCCAACATTGGGGGACTACTGCAACTTTACGGACCCGGAGGCGATGCTGTGCCGGCCCCTGATTCAGGACCCTGGATTGATTGCCTGCGCTCCGAGTATGAGAGACGAGATGCTTCGGCGCGCACCCGTTGACGGGAGGACCATCCGTCTCATCCGGTCGCCGACGGGCGCGCTCGTGGTTTTCGACCACGCGATCTAGATTCTCGTTGCCCGAATGACCCGCTACGGCCTGATCGTTCTCGTCGTCGCAAGGCTGGCGAGCGCACAGACCGTACCGATCATCGCCCCGGATGGCGCCGCGTCTCCGGATCGGGTCGAGATCGAATGGCTGGGGCCCGGCGGCAATTCTCTGGCTCTCGATACCCGTCCAGTCAGGAATCGGGCGATCGTACTGGGAACGCCGCCTCCCGGTGCGGAAGCCGTTCGCGTCGTCGGGCCCGACGTGGTGAGCCTTGCGCTCGCATGGAAAGATCGCGGCGCCGGACTTCGGCTGGCCAACGCTGGAAGGCTGCGCCTGAGCGGCATCCCCAAAGAAGTAGCCGTCGCACGCGTTTTCATGGAATTGGAGCAGTCGGGTCTCGAGTATCGGCGCGAGATCCGGACGAGAGGGGCGCCCGAAATCGAGCTCGCCGTGCCGCTCGGGAGCTACGCTGCCGCCATCGACCTCGGTCCCGATCGGGCTCCGGTCGTCATCGCTCCCCTTGCGATCAGAAATGCCGCCTTGACGCGTCTCGAGATCGAGACGCCAAACGGAAAGCCGCTCAACCTTCAGGTCACGAGGAGAGAGGACGGTCAGCCGCTGGCCGGTGCGTCGATTTCAGGGAGACCCACGCCGGAGTTGCCCGCGGTCTTTTGGCACGCGCTCGCGCTGCGATGCGGGCTCTCGGATCCATCCGGCCGGTTCTCGTGCGGAGTCGTTCCGCTGCCGCTATTCGAGGTCGACGTGGTCGCCCCCCGGCGGAGGCGAGCGCACGTGTCGATGGCCACCGCTGGTCCCGAAAGCGAGGCGAAGCAATCGGTGAAAGTCGCACTCGCCAGGTATCAGGATGTTCGGATCGCCACGACTTTCGGTAGCGATTACCCCGAACGGTTCGTCAAAGGATTGACCGCCGTTCTCGCTCGCTGCGGACAAAGCGGGTGCGATGACTCGAAGGCGGTGCGGAAGGAATTGGGACCCCAAAGAGCGGTGACGTTTTCGGAAATCGAGCCGGGCACCTATCGAACATGGTTGGAAGGAGCGCTGGTTCGGTCCGTTACCAGACCGGTCGCGGTTTCGGACGACTCCGGTGCGCCGGACGCGGTGGCCGTCTCCCTGCAGCTGAACTTGTGGCACGTTCTCGGATCAACGCGGCTCGCGAATGCCGCCGGCGTGCCCGCGAAGATATGGCTTGGAACATTCCGGGAAGACGAACGCCAACAGGAGTTGGCAGCGGTCGTCGATAGCGACGGGTCGGGAGGATACGACCTCTTCGTGCTGGCCGAGCCGGGAGCGTACCTTTGGGCTCACGCCATTTCCGAAAAGCCTCCGGCGGAAGGCGAGACGACGCCGCCCGGAGTCAAATTGGTCGACGGGGATGACCGCATCCTGCTGGACATCGAGATGTCAACCTCGGGTGGCGTCGTCAGGCTGGTCGACAAGGAGACCAGGGAGGCTGTCGGTGGTTGCAAAGTAGCCGTTTACCATTGGGGCCCGGCATCAGGCGGATCGCGTTTTCTCAACAGCGATGCAAATGGCGTCGTCCATTGGCTGGGTATCTCCAAAGGCACGTTCGTTGCGCGCGCGATGTGTGAAGGCTACCGCCCGGCGTCCACGGAGAAGATCGATCTGTCCGATGGCTCCGAGGAGACGACGCTCGAATTGGAGCGCGCCGGAAGCGTGCGGTTGCACGTTCGCGATGCCGAAGGCCATCCGCTCCCCGGTGCTCTGCTGTTCCTGGAGCAGTCGAACTTCGAGAATGTCACGTACCCCTTTCAGATCCCCGCAGAACAGCTGGGGGTGACGGATTTCAATGGCGAGATTCTCGTTCCGGCGAGGCCCCGGCCCGGTTTTTATGTTCTTGCGCCGGGCCATGCCCTTCACGTCGCGCGACTCGCGGCATGCTCCACGAAATCCGGGTGTATCCAGGAGGTACGACTCGCGAGGCTGACCCCATTCCCCGGAATCCGGGTGAGAAACGCGGCGAGTCAGCCGGTGTCCGCGGCATGGCTCGTCTTCTCCAAAGACGGAGTGCCGATTCCGGTATCCATTCAAAGCGAGATCGTGAGAATCAACCGGGCTGATTCGAGGTCAGTCATCATTCGCGAGGGTCCCGACACCGTTCACATGCTTCCCGGCCTGTTCGGGCCCGGCGTGTACGACGTCGGATATGCCCAACCTCGATCGGGTGCACCGCCCGAAGTCATCCCCGCCGCCAGGATGGCGCTGCCGTCGTCGCATCGGATCGAGATCGAGTTGCCGGCGACTCAGCACTAAAATTGGCGCCCATGCGCCGCGCCCCCACCTCCGACTTCGTCCACCTGCGCGAAGGCGTCGAGACCTTCCTCCGCTGGGGACGCGGCAAGGTCTGGCAGGAAGCGACGATGCGCGAGCGGCTGCAAGCGCTCTCCGTCGCCGTCCGCCGCCCGGCGCTCGACGCCATGCGCGAGAGCGAGCGGCGCTATCGCGAGCAGGACTCCAAGCGGCTCTACTACCTCTCCATGGAGTTCCTGATGGGCCGGGCCCTCGGGAACAACCTCACCAACCTCGGGCTCTACGACGACGCCAAGGCGATCATCGGCGAGCTGGGCGTCGACCTCGAGGAGCTCGAGGCGCTCGAGCACGACGCCGCCCTCGGCAACGGCGGCCTCGGACGCCTGGCCGCCTGCTTCCTCGACTCGCTGGCCACGCTCGACTATCCCGGCTTCGGCTACGGCATCAACTACGAGTTCGGCCTCTTCCGCCAGACCTTCGTCAACGGCTTCCAGCACGAGAAGCCGGACCACTGGCTGGAAGACGGCGGCTCGCCGTGGCTCATCGAGCGCACCGACGACGCGGTCTTCGTCCCGGTCTACGGCAGCATCGCGCACACCACCGCCGGCGGCACCTACAAGCCGTCGTGGGTCGACTACAAGGTGATCGTCGGCATCCCGTACGACATGCCGATCGTCGGCTTCGGCGGGCGGACGGTGAACGTGCTGCGGCTCTTCACCGCGCGCTCCTCGGCCGAATTCGACATCGGCATCTTCAACGCCGGCGACTACATCGCCGCGGTGCAGCACAAGATCAACACCGAGGCGATCTCCAAGATCCTCTATCCCTCGGATGTGGTCGACCGCGGGCGCGAGCTGCGGCTGCTGCAGGAGTACTTCCTCGTCGCCTGCTCCATCCGCGACATCGTCAAGCGCTACCTCGAGACGCACGACAACCTCGACGAGTTCGCCTCGAAGGTCGCCATCCAGATGAACGACACGCACCCGGCGCTGTCCGTGGTCGAGCTGATGCGCGTCTTCGTCGACGAGCACGACATGCCGTGGGAAGCGGCGTGGGCGCAGACCGTGGCCGCCTGCGGCTACACCAACCACACGCTGCTGCCGGAGGCGCTGGAGCGCTGGCCGGTGGACATGATGGAGCGCGTGCTGCCGCGGCACATGCAGCTGGTCGGCGAGATCAACCGTCGATTGCTGGCCGACGTCGAGCGGCGCTTTCCCGGCGACGCGGCCATGCAGGAGCGCGTCTCGCTGTTCGAGAGCGGCGAGCGCCGCAACGTCCGGATGGCGCACCTGGCCATGGCCGGCAGCCACTCGGTCAACGGCGTCGCCGCGCTGCACTCCGAGCTGGTGAAGACCACGCTGGCGCCCGACTTCCACCGCCTCTACCCCGACCGCTTCAACAACAAGACGAACGGCGTGACGCCGCGCCGCTGGCTGCTGCACGCCAACCGGCAGCTGGCGGCGCTGATCACCCGCGCCATCGGCGACGGCTGGATCCGCAACCTCGGCGAGCTGCGTCGCCTGGAGCTGTTCGTCGACGACGCGGCGCTCGTCGACCGCCTGCATGCGGTGAAGGACCGCAACAAGCTGGCGCTGGCGGGCCTGACCAAGGAGCTGACCGGCATCATCGTCGACCCGGCCTCGCTCTTCGACGTGCAGGTCAAGCGGATGCACGAGTACAAGCGGCAGCTCCTCAACTTGCTGCACGTCGTCCACCGCTACTGGCAGATCGTGGAGGACGGCGAGACGCCGCTGGTGCCGCGCACCTTCTACTTCGCCGGGAAGGCGGCGCCGGGCTACTTCCACGCCAAGCTGATCATCAAGCTGATTCACTCCGTGGCCGAGGTGGTGAATGCGGAGCCGAAGACGCGCGACTGGCTGCGCGTCGTTTTCCTTCCCGACTACCGCGTGACGCTGGCGGAGGCGATCATCCCGGCGGCGGACCTGAGCGAGCAGATCTCGACGGCGGGGAAGGAGGCGTCGGGGACGGGCAACATGAAGCTCGCGCTCAACGGCGCGCTGACCATCGGCACGCTCGACGGCGCGACCATCGAGATCCGCGACGAGGTGGGCGAGGAGAACATCTTCATCTTCGGCCTGCGCGCGGAGGAGGTGGCCGCGCTGCTGCCGGTCTATCGCCCCGAGGAGTACCTGGCCAGCCGCGCCGTCCGCCGCGTGGTCGACACCATCGCCGCCGGGCATTTCTCACGCGGCGACAAGGACATCTTCCGCCCGGTGGTGGCGAAGCTCACCAGCGCGCGCGACGAGTACGTCCATCTCGCCGACCTCGAGCCGTACATCGACGCGCAGCTCCGCGTCGACGAGGCCTACCTCGACCGCCCCGGCTGGCTGCGCAAGTCGCTGCTGAACATCGCGCGGATGGGAAAGTTCTCCTCGGACCGCACCATCACCGAGTACGCGCGCGAGATCTGGGGGATCCGGCCGGCGGTGATCGGCGCCTTCGCGCACGCGGCGCTGGACGAGCCCGAGCGCGTCGATCCCGTCAGGTGAGGAAGTCCTTGAAGTGCTTCGCGTCGACCCTCTTCTTGCCGACCGCCTTGCCGACTTCCTGCAGCTCCGGGATGGCGTCGGTGGAGTCGAGCCGCTGCACGCGCTTCGGATCGATGTGCGGCACGTCGAGAGCCGTCAGCCCGTCCTGCGTCAGCTCGGCGTTGTAGCGCGCGTAGGTGAAGAGCTTCGGGCCGGGCCCGTGCTTGCCGATCATGGTGCCGATCTCGCGGTCGATCTGGTCGCCGGCCACGCAGTCGCCGAGCGCGCGGCAGATGAAGTCCTGCTGGTTGAGCGCGGCGAACATCAGCGCGCTGGGGATGGAGGTGGCGTTGTAGAGCAGGTTCATCTCGCCCGGCTTCAGCTTGTCGTTGGCCTCGGCGGCGACGCCGGTGCCAACGGAGACCAGCAGCATCTTGTCGACGCCGGTCGGCCAGTTCAGGTTGAACGGCTCGGTGGTGGCCATCATGAAGAGCTGCAGCGCCGGGTTGTTGTAGGCGGTGATGCCGCCGTCGACGAAGACGAAATGCTTCTTGCCGACGTCGATCTCCTCGGGGGCGAAGTAGGTCGGCGCGGCGGTGCTGGCGCGCACCAGCTTCCAGAGCGGCAGGTCGCAGTTGTCCTTGTACTTGGCGCGCGGGTTGTTCGACAGCGGCCAGGGGGAGTCGGTGGTGGCGTTGCGCAGCACCAGCATCAGCAGCGTCTGCAGCCGCGGACTGCCGAGGCGCGTGTCCTCGCCGAAGACCTCCTTCAGCTTGCCGGCCAGCGGCAGGTGCTGGAACTTGTAGCGGAGCTTGCGGAGGAAGCCGGCGCGGCGGAACATCGCGCCGCCGCTCTCCTTGTAGAAGGTGCGGATCTCGTCGACGCGCTTCCCCATCGCCAGGCAGGCGGCGATGATGGCGCCGGTGCTGGTGCCGGCGATGTAGTCGAAGTAGTCGGAGAGGCGGAAGGAATCGTCGCGGCCGAGCTCCTTCTGCAGCACGCGCTCGATCTCGGCCAGCACCTCGATGGAGATCATGCCGCGGATCCCGCCGCCGTCCAGCGCCAGCAGCTTGCGGTTGGGACGGTCGCAAAGCTTGTCGGTATATGGAGCCATAAGTCCTGATTCTACTCCGGCGTTCCGCGCCATTCCTTTAGAATCACCTCCCTCACGCAATGGCCCGCTTCCGCGATTTCTCCATCCGCACCAAGCTCATGTCCGGCTTCATGCTGACGAGCCTGGTGGCGCTGCTGCTGACCGTGTTCGCGCTGGCCGCCTACGACCGCTTCGCCTTCCGCCGCGAGATCCTGCACGACGTCGACACCCTGGCCGGCATCATCGGCGAAAACGCTGCGCAGTTCGTCGCCTTCAATGACCGCCAGTCCACGACGGACATCCTCGCCGCGCTCGGCACGCAGCCGAACATCATCGCCGCCGCGATCTATGACAACGACCGCCGTCTCTTCGCCGCGCGCGGTGACGTGCCGCGGTCGGCGCCGGTCGGTGGCCCGATGATCTTCAACGACTACATTTCCGTCTCGCGCCCGGTGCTCTTCAAAGGCGCGCGAGTCGGGACGGTCTTCATCAAATCGGACACGAAAGAGGTGCGCGAGCGCGCCGCGCGCTTCGCCGAGCTGGCGGCGCTGGTCCTGGTCGGCGCCACCTTCGTGGCGCTGCTCCTCGCCGCGCTCTTCCAGCGCGCCATCTCCCGTCCCATCCACAAGCTCCTCGACGCGGAGAAGCAGGTCTCGCGCGACAAGGACTACGGCATCCGCGTGGAGAAGGAAGCGGACGATGAGGTCGGCGCGCTGATCGACGGCTTCAACGAGATGCTCGGCGAGATCCGCACCCGCGACGCCGAGATCATCGAGCGCCACAACCAGGAGATGGCGCTGGCGCGCTCCATCCAGACCAGCGTGCTGCCGCGCACCTTCGAGCTGCCCGGCTACGACATCTCCGCCATCATGCTGCCGGCCGAGGAAGTGGGCGGCGACTTCTACGAGTTCCGCCGCACCAACGGCGGCGCCTGGCTCGGCGTCGGCGACGTCACCGGCCACGGCGTGACCTCGGGGCTGATCATGATGATGGCGCAGTCGATGTTCACGCTCCTCTGCGAGCAGCGCAACGGCCACCAGCCGACGCCGTCCGAGTTCGTCAACTTGCTCAACCGTGCCATGTTCTACAACCTCCGCTCGCGCCTGGACCAGGACAAGTTCATGACCATGGTCATCGCGCGCATCGAGAGCGACGGGCGGATGACCTTCGCCGGCGCGCACACCGATCTGCTGATCTGGCGCGCCGCGAGCGGGACCGTGGAGCGCATCGGCACCGAGGGGCTGTGGCTCGGCGTGGCCGACGACATCGCGCACGTCACCGCCGACCGCAGCATCAACCTCGGCCGCGGCGACATCGCGCTCTTTCACACCGACGGCGTGACCGAGGCGCGCAACGCGGATGGGGAGTGCTTCGACATCGATCGCCTGACTGAACACCTGGCGCGCATGCAGGGCGAGCGCGCCGTCGACATCGTCGCCGGCATCGCCGACGCCGCCTGGAACTGGTGGGCCGGCACGCCGAAGGACGACGTCAGCCTGATGGCCGTTAAACGAGAATGAGGAACGCCGCCGTCTCGGCGGCTGGCCCGGCGGCGTCCACGCCGCCGTCGAGAGCGAGACGCTCTCGAGCCAGCCGGCGGGACGCCGGCGCTCCGGGAGAACGAACATGTACATGGAAAAGGTAGCGACCGATTACGTCGAGCTGCGGTTCGGGCCGCGCTGGACGTACATCAGCAGCGTCCGCAAGTTCGTAGCCAGCTTCTTCATGATCGGGCTCTCCGACAAGGAGCGCGCCGAGCAGATCTCGATGGCCGCCTCCGAGCTGCTGGAGAACGCGGTGAAGTACGCCTCGGAGGAAGAGGGCTACCTGAAGATCACCATCGCCAAGGCGAACAGCGTGGTCGACGTCTGCGTCAAGAACAAGGCGGAGTCGCACCACATCAACACCCTGCGCCGCGAGTTCGCCCTGATCCACGCCGGCCAGCCGGAGCAGGTCTACCTGAAGAAGATGGAGGAGGCGGCCATGACCGAGGGTCAGAGCCGGCTCGGCCTGGCGCGCATCCGCTACGAGGCCGGCGCGCAGCTGCGCCTCGACGTGAACGAAGGCGAGGTCTCCATCCACGCCATCTTCGATCTGGAGAAAGCATGAGCAGCCAACTGGTCCCGTTCACCGCCGAGGGGCTCTCCATCGTGCCGCGCGTGGATGGTGGCGTGCTGCGCGTGAAGGTCGCCGGCACCATCGAGATGCGCGAGCCGGGCGAAGTGCTCAACCCGTACTGGACGATGGTCGACGAGGAGACGCGCCGCCACGGCATCAAGCGCGTGGAAGTCGACCTGCGCGACCTCAACTTCATGAACAGCTCCGGCATCCTGACGCTGGTCCGCTGGATCACCCGCGCCAAGGGGCATCCGGCCGACGCGGCCTACACGCTGGTGCTGCAGTACGACCGCAACGTGACCTGGCAGCGCTCGAGTATCCCCACGCTGGCCAAGTTGGCGCCCAACGTGGTCATCCCGGCGGAGATCGATGGATAGTACGAATAGTACGAACGACGCCGGCTGGGACCTGAGCTGCATCGAGTGCCGCGCGGCGGTCCGCGCCATCGATCGCTTCTGCAGCCAGTGCGGCCGCCGCGATCCGACCGGCATGGACGACGCCGTCCTGACCGAGCCGACCCTCATCTCCGAGGACCCGGACGAGCCGACCACCGTCCGCCCCGCCGGCGATGCGGCGGTGATGAAGCCCGCCACCGGCGGGAAGCGGATGAACACCGCCGCGCTGCAGTCGATGCTCGTTCCCGGCTCGGTCTTCGGACGCCGCTACCGCATCCAGCGCTTTCTCGGCGCCGGCGCCATGGGCTACGTCTGCTCCGCCGTCGACGAGTCGATCGACGAGACCATCGCGCTGAAGGTGCTCTCCGTCCCCATCCAGGAGGACCCCGACGCCTTCGACCGCTTCAAGATGGAGCTGAAGCTGGCGCGCAAGATCCGCCATCGCAACGTGGTGCAGAGCTTCGACCTCGGATTCGCCGACGGCTATCCGTTCATCTCCATGGAGTACATCGACGCCGACAACCTGCTCAAGCACCTCAGCCGCAGGGAGACTTTCGACGAGCCGACGGCGCTGGCCATCATGCGGCAGGTGCTCCGCGGCCTCCGCGCCGCGCACGACCTCGGCATCGTCCACCGCGACATCAAGCCCGAGAACATCCTCCTCAACAAGGACCGCATGGCCTTCATCACCGACTTCGGCATCGCCACCTCGCAGGAGGCGATGCGCAAGAAGGAGCTCGCCGGAACGCCCGACTACATGGCGCCCGAGCAGCTGTTGATGGAGGAGATCGGCCCGCCGTCCGACCTCTACTCCTGCGGCGTGATGCTCTTCCGCATGCTCGCCGGCTCGCTGCCGTACACCGCGACCTCGGTGACCGGCATCATCGACGCGCACCTCCACGCCACGCCGCTCTCCATCCCCGAGTCGATCGGCGTGTCGCTCGGCACGCGCGAGATGATCGGCTGGATGCTGCAGAAGCGGATGGAGGACCGGCCCCAGACCGCCAGCGCGCTGCTCGAGCAGATCGACGAGACGCTGCGCGTGGCGGCGACGAAGCGCAGCGGCGCGCGCCGCGCCACCGTGCTGGTGGTGGAGAGCGACGACGACGCGCGCGCGTTCATCAAGGGCGTGCTGGAATCCGAGGGCTATCGCGCCGTGGTCACCGGCGACGGCCGCGAGGCGGTGAACCTCGCCTTCGAGCAGACCCCTGCGCTCATCCTGCTCGACGCCAAGATCCGCGGCGGCTTCGACGTGCCGCTGGAGTCCGCCGCCGAGGAAGCCGCCGCCGACGGCCTCGGCTTCGTCCGCCTCATCCGCCGCGACGAGAAACTGCAGAACGTCCCCATCGTCCTGATGACCGACCAGACCCTGGCGGAGCTCGACCGCACCTTCACCAACGCCGGCGTCGCCGACGTGATGGTGAAACCGCTCGAGGCGAGCGAGGTGATGGAAGCGATGAAGCTCGCGGCGGTAGGGGAATAGCGGAGCGCCGGCGTCTCGCCGGCTGGACCGCCGCCGTCCCCGGCGGCGAGGACGCCGCCGCGCCAGCCGGCGAGGACGCCGGCGCTCCGGAACCTTGCGGTACGGGTGCGCGTCGCATGAAACATGACGCGACTCGCAGCTGCCTTTCTCGCCGGTGCGTTCTGTGGACTGGTGACCTTCTGGCCGGGGCGTACGCCGCAGCCGGCGCCCGAGGTGCCGCGGGCGCGCGCGATCGTGACGCCGTCCGCGCCGGCGACGCTGCAGCTGGCGCGTGAGGCCGATGCGTGGACCGCGGGGCAGCCGCATCGCAACCTGTTCGCGTTTTTCGAGCTGCCGGCGCCGCGGCGCGTCGTACAGGACGTCAGGCCGGCGATGCCTCAGCCGCAACCGGTGGTCCCACAGCCGGTGGAGCCGCCCTTCGCGTACCGCTACATCGGCAGCTTCGGGCCGCGCGACGCGCCCTTCGCCGCCTTCGCGCGCGACGGCGAGGTGGTCAACGTGCGCGTCGGGGAGACGATCGGCGGCTTCACGCTGCGGCGCATCGATGCCGACGGCGTCGACCTGGCGCGGAACCGCTGATAGCTAACACTCGTGGCAAGAGCCCTTCTCCCCGCTTGCGGGGAGAAGGTGGCCGAAGGCCGGATGAGGGGCGGTTATCTATGGTTCGCCGAAGAGGTTCTCGGGGATGTCGATCCGCGGCAACTCCACGGCCATGCGCAGGGGGACTGACGCAAGCGGCTCGCCGGGTGGGTGGGGTGGGAGTGGCTCGCGGCGGACGACGGCCGGGGCGGCGGGCGCGCTGAGGCGCTCCAGCGCGCCGACGCCGCGGAAGGCGGTGTCGAGCGCGGTGCGGTCAGCGGCGGGGATCGGGGCGAAGGCGACGACAGGCATCGGGATCGGCGGGGTGGTGTAGATGACGCGCAGATCCTTTGCGCGGTCGGCCAGCAGCGGGTTCGCCTCCGAGACCAGCGCGGCGTCGGTCTTGCCGTAGAGCGCGTTGGCGGCGGCGGTGAGGTCGTCGGCCACGCGGGTGGTCACGCCGACGCCGGCGTCGCCTAGCGCGTCGACGCCGCTGATCGTCTTGCCGCGCAGGTCGCCCAGCGCGCGCGCGTTGCTCTTCACCGGCACGATCACCACGCGGCGATAGCTCTGTTTCCCGTTCTGCGAGAACTGGTAGCGCGCGGCGAAGCCCGAGGGGACGAGCTCCTCGTTGGTGATGACGATGCCGACGCGGTCGCGGTTCGCGGCGATGAAGGCGCGCGCGTCGTCGGCGCGGCGGAAGAACTCCGGCTGCAGCGGGACGCCCGACGACGACGAGAGCCCGGTCAGCGTGGCGAAGAGCGACTCGGCAACCTTCTGCTCGTCCGGCAGGAAGACGACCACGGTGCGGCGCGGGTCGGCGCTGGTCGGTTCCGGCGCGGCGGTGACCGGCTCCGGCTCGACCGGCGCGAGCGCGAGGCGCGCATAGGCGACGAGCTGCTTGGCGCGCGCGCAGACCGGCAGGTCGCAGCGCAGCGGCGCGAGCAGCTCGACGGCGTCGTCGTAGCGCTTCTCCGCGATGGCGATCTCGCCGGAGACGAGCAGGACTTCGTTCCAGTCGGAGATCTCCTGCCGCGCGGCGGCGAGATGCGGCTTGGCCTCGGCGGCGCGGCCGAGCTGCCACAGCAGGATGCCGGCGTCACCGCGCGCGATGGGCGACGTGAGCTGCACCAGCGCGCGTGCGGCGGCGTCGCGCTTCCCTTCGTTGGCGTCCAAGACGGCGGCGACGATCGGCGCGAGCTGGCGGAAGCCGACCGCGTCGAGCTGTTTGCGCGCGTCGGTGAAGGCGTGCTGCTTGAGCAGGACCACGGCGAGCTCCGCGCGCAGTGGCGCGAGCTCGGCGCGGCTCCGCTCGCGCTCCAGCAGCGCCTCGAGCGCAATCCGTTCGCTGGTGAGGTCGCCCTGCTCGCGCGCCAGAAGGACGCGCTCGAGCACGGCGACGGAGCTCGACGGCGCGGCGTCGAGCAGCCGCTTCGCGTCATCGAAGCGGCGATCCTGCCGGTACAGACGCGCGGCGGCGAGCAGCGACTGCGGGTCGCCGGCCTGCTCGAACGACGCGCGCGCCGCGGCGCGGTCGCCGCGCGCGAGCTGCGCGCGTCCCATCGTCCGCAGCGCCATCCGCTTCGACGGCTCGTCGAAGTACTGCATGCCGTCGCTGAAGTATTTGATCGCCTCGTCGAACCGGCCCGCGCGGTAGGCGATGTCGCCGAGGTGGAGCCAGGCCAGCGGCAGGGTGCGGTCGATGGCCAGCGCCTTGGTGTACTCCTCGGACGCGCGGTCGTTGCGGCCGGTGGTGAAGTAGATGAAGCCGAGGTTGTAGTGCGCGTTGACGCTGTTGGGCGCGAGGCGCAGCGCGCGCTCGTACGCGGTGATGGCGTCGGGCCACTTCTGCTGCTTGAGGTAGATCGCGCCGAGGTTCTCGAAGGCGGGGGCGTGGACGGGATCGACCGCGTCGTTGCGCGCGAAAGCCTGCTCGACCGGCAGCAGCGCCATGCGGTACGCCTTGAGCGCCTCGTCGTTGCGGCCGCTCTCGTAGAGCACCGCGCCGAGGTTGTACCAGGCGCGCGTCATGGCGCGATCGAGGTCGACGGCGCGCTGGTAGGCGGCGATGGCCTCCTCTTTCCTGCCGAGCTGATAGAGGAGGTTGCCGAGGCTGAACTGGATCCGTGCCTCGGACGGCGCGATGGTTGCCGCCTGCCGGATGGCGGCGAGCGCCTCGTCGTTGCGCTCGAGCGAGCGGAGGATGGTGCTGCGCAGCGCGTGGAGGTCGGCGTCGCGCGCGCTCTTCTCCAGCGCGCGGTCGACGTACGCCAGCGCCTCGGCGGACTTGCCGAGCTGCTGGCCCGCCGCGGCGGCGTTCATCAGCAGCGTCTTGTCGGCCGGCGCGCGCTCCACGCCGCGCGCGAAGACGTCGTAGGCCTCGGCGATCTTGTTCTGCCGGTAGTAGACCGCGCCGAGGTTCGCGTAGACGGAAGCGAGATCGGGCGCCACGGCGATCACCCGCCGGTACTTCGCCACCGCCTCGTCGAGACGGTTCGCCTCCCGCGCGCGGTCGGCCTCCTCCATGAGACTGCGCGCGACTTCGGGCGTGTCCTGGGCGATTAGGAAAAACGAGAGGACGAGGGCGATGAGGCGCATGTCGATGTTAGCCGCGGCCCCTCATCCGCCCTTCGGGCACCTTCTCCCCGCAAGCGGGGAGAAGGACTCTCGGCAGCGAGCGTGCCGAGTGCCCCTCGCCCCGCGGAGCGGGGAGAGGGTGGCCGAAGGCCGGGTGAGGGGCGTCGCTAGAAGTGTACTTCGAGCTGCCCGTAGATCTCACGTCCCGGCAGGCGGTTGATCGAGCCGATCATCGTCTCCTCCGGCCGCTTGTCGAGCAGGTTGTTGCCGATGATGCTGAAGCGGATGGGGCGGGTCCGGCCGAAGTCATAGCTCACGCGGCCGTTGACCAGCGCGTAGCTCGGGAGCGGGCGGGTGGTGGGGTCGGTGAAGCCGGAGCGGATCAGGAACCAGTTGCGCGGCGCCTCGTACGCGCCGCGCCAGGCCACCTCGACGGTGCCGCGCACCCCTTTGAAGGGGCCGGCGTACGCACCGGCGTTCAGCTTGTTCTTCGGCGAGTAGACGAACTCGAAGGGCGTGCCGGACGAGTCGGTGCCGGGGTCGATCTGCGAGTGCGACTGGTGCGTCCAGTTGACGAAGCCGGTCACCCCCTGGGTGAAGTTGGCGCGCAGCTCCAGCTCGCCGCCAGTGATGCGCGCGTCGGCGTGCTGGTTCTCCCAGCCGAACGTCGGCGCCGGCTGCGCCTCGAAGTGCTGCACGATGACGATGAAGTCGTGCACCTTGCTGCGGTAGAAGTCCGCCTTGGCGGAGACGATGGGCGAGATCTGGTACTCGCCGCCGATGTTCCAGGTGCTGATCTCCTCCGGCCGAAGCCCCGCGTTGGGATGGAAGACGGCGAGGGGGAACGGCGGGATGCCGATCTCGGTGGAGAGGGTCAGGAACCAGCTCGACTGATAGAGCTCGCTGAAGGTCGGGAAACGGAACGCGGTCGAGTAACCGCCGCGGACGACCAGGCGATCGCTCGGCGTGTAGACCAGCGCCAGGCGCGGCGAGGTCTTGGCGTCGAAGAGGTCGGTCTTACCGTCGTAACGGAGGCCGGCGACGGCGCGCAGGCGGTTCCTGATCAGGTCGAACTGGTCCTGCAGGTAGACGGCGATCTTGTCGTAGCCGCCGGCGACGCCCGCGTCGTCGGAGAGCTCCTCGACGTGCTCGGCGCGGTCGAGGCGCCGCGCCTCCACGCCGACCAGCGCGTCGTGGCCGGGGATCATGTGCAGGCCGAGGCGGAAGTCACCGACGGCCTGGTAGCCGTGGTCGGCGCGCTCGGCGAAGTGCGGGCTCTCCTGCGCGGCGTGGCAGCCGGCGCAGTGCATGCCGTTGCGGTGCGAGTACGAGACGTCGGCGGCGTAGGTCAGCTTCGCATCCTGCGGCGCGTGGTTGTAGCGGACGAGGAGGCTGTCGAGGGTCTGCTTCAGCTCGTGCGCCGAGCGGAACCCGGCGGTCGGCGGCAGTCCCGTCTCGGGGCCGAACTCCTCGTCGAATCCGTCGAGGGTCTCGTCGTGGCGGTAGGCGGAGAGCGTCCAGTCGCCGAGCGAGCCTTTGACGAAGACGTCGCTGCCCTTGATCTTGGAGCGATCGTCGATCCAGAACTCCTGCGGGAACATCGACTGGAGCAGGCGCACCGAGGCGAGGATCGAGCCGCGGCCGGACTTGGCGCCGTACATCGCCGTCGCCTCGCGCGTGGAGCGGCTGCCGGCGTAGACCTGCGCGGCGGCGCCGGCGAGATCCTCGCCGGACAGCGTGACGATGTTGACCACGCCCCAGTAGGCGTTCTCGCCGTACAGCGAGGAGCCGGGGCCGCGCACCACCTCGATGCGCTTGATGTTCTGGATGGGGAAGAGGTCGAAGGCGGGGCTGAGCGGGAAGCCGCCGGTGTCGCCGGAGTTGTACGGCTGCCCGTCGATGAGCAGCAGCACGCGGTTGGAGAAGGGGTTCTCGCCGAAGCCGCGGATGTCGACGTTCGCCGTCATCGGGTTCCAGCGGACGTTCACGCCGGCCACCAGGCGCAGCAGGTCGGGGACGGTGTGCATGCCCGACTCGTCGATCTGCTTGCGGGTGATGACGGTGACCGCGCTCGGCGCCTTCGAGATGGGGATCTCGGTCTTGGTGGCCGCCTCGACTTTCAGCTGCTCTTCGCCGAAGAGGGTGACGGCGCCGATGGACTTCGGCTGCTGCTGGGCGAGGAGGGAGGAGGCGAGGAACAGAAAAATGGCCGCCATGCTGCGATGCATGGCGGCCATTTTAAAGGTTGCTGTGGCGCGCTGTTAGTTGTGGATGGTGACGTTGCCGCCGCCGGCGACGTCGGCGCCGGTGGCGCTGTTGTCGAAGACGACGGTGTTGGTCGATTCCTTGACGATGCGGATGCGGAACTTGTCGACGCCGTCGCCGGCCATCTTGCCGTCGGTGGCGGTGACGGTGAAGGCGTAGCCGGCGACGCCGTCAACGGTGCCGTGGCCCGCGGCCTGCGCCTTCGCGCCGGTGATCACCAGCCAGTCGAACGAGGTGGCCTTGAAGTTCGACTTGCCGCCCGGGATCTGGAGCTCGAGGTTGCCGGTGGGCGTGGTGGCGTCGTGGTTCGGGTACTTCACGTTGAAGCCGAAGTTGCCCTTGCCGCCGGCGTTGAGCCAGCCGCCGCCGCTGACGAAGCCGCCGTCGGTGTCGAAGACCACCACGTCGGCGAAGGTCGCGGTGGCGGTGCCGGTGTCGTCGTCGGAGAGGGTGATGCCGACGCTGTAGACGCCCGCGGCCGCGTAGCTGTGCGAGGCGGTGCAGGTGCCGGCCGCGCAGCTGGCGGCGGACGACGAGGCGTCGCCCCAGTTGACGGTCGCGGTGTGCGTGTCGAGCGTGCCGGCGTCGGTGTAGCTGACGCTGATCGAGGTGGTGCCGCCGAAGGCGATCGGCGCGGTCGGGCCGGTGACCGTGGCGATCTGCGGCGCGAGGTTGTTCACCGTGACGCCGGCGCCGGCCGAGCCGTTGCCGCCGTCGTCGTCGGTGACGGTCACCGAGACGGCGTAGTTGTCGGAGGCGGTGCCGGACGGCGCGTCGTCGAGGTACTGGTGATTGAGCGAGAAGGCGCGGGCGCCCTTCGGAAGCGCGAGCGAGGAGGCGGCGCTGCCGTCGCCCCAGTTCACGGTGACGATGTGCGTGTCGTCGCTGCCCGGATCGGTGAAGGTGCCGGAGAGCGTGGCGCTGCCGTTCTCGTCGATCGAACCCGGCGCGAGCGCCGAGCCGGCGACCGCGGGGGCGACGTTAGTCACGGCGACCGTCTGCGAGCTGCTGGCGTTCGAGGTGCCGTCGGTCACGGAGACGGTGGCGACATACGAGCCGTTGTCATCCGGGGTGAAGGTGATCGACGTGCCGCCGCCGCTGGCGTACGGCGACCCGTTCTTGGTCACGGTCCAGGAGTAGGTGAGCGAGTCGCCGTCGTCGTCGCTCGCCGTGGCGCTGGCGGTGACGGCCGTTCCTTCCGGCGAGGTCGACGGCGCGGTGACCGTGGCGGTCGGCGGATCGTTGACCGGGTTCACGGTGAGGTTGACCGTGGCGCTGGCGCACTTCGGATCGGCCTGGCCGAGGGTGAGGCCGTTGTCGCAGACGTTGTAGGTGAAGCTGGCCGGGCCGTTGTAGTTCGCGGCCGGGGTGTAGGTGATCTGGCCGGCGGCGATGGAGACGCTGCCGTGCGTGTTCCCGTCCGGCACCACCGAGGTGACGGTCAGCGACTGGCCGTTCTCGTTGGCCGGGCCGGCGCTGTCGTTGGCGGTGAGGTCGGAGGCGGCGAAGGTGAGCGCGGTGTCCTCGTCGGTCGACTTCGCGTCGTTGGCCGCCGCCGGCGGATCGTTCACTTCGAACACCACGATGCTGACCGTGGCCGTGTTCGAGGTGCCGGAGCCGTTGCTCGCGGTGTACTTGAAGCTGTCGTTGCCGTTGTAGTCCGGGGCCGGCGTGTAGGTGCAGGAGGTGGTGCAGACCACCGAGCCGTGCGCCGGCGGGACGGTGATGGTGTAGGTCAGCGAGCCGCCGGTGGGGCTGACGGCGTCGAGGTTGAAGGTCTTCGCCGTGTCCTCGTTGGTGGCGACCGACTGGTTGGCGGCGCCCGGCTTGTTGCTGCAGTTCACCCCGGCCTCGATGGCGTTCTCCACCGCGTCGGAGACGTTGGCGAAGAAGTCGTAGCCGGTGAGCGCTTCCACCGCGTCGACGGTGGTCAGGTACGAGTGCCAGTCGTCGTTCCGGATGCCCTGCACGTTCGGCATGATCACGGCCATGGTGCAGGTCGAGGCGGCGACGCGCGCCACGTCGTCGCCGCTCTGCTTCGGCAGGACGAGCACAACCTTCCAGGTGAAGGCCGGGACGGTGACCTGGCCGCCGGCGACCGTCGTGCTGACGCCGCCGTTGCTTCCGCTGCCGCCGACGCCCGCCGGACCGGAGACGATATACAGCTCATTGCCGGCGTCGGTGAGGCCGCGGAGCGCGTTCTCCATGTTCGCCCACGGGCCCTGGTTGTTGTCCGGGGCCTGCGGGACCATGTTCGACATCAGGTAGGTTTCCTGGTTGACCGGGATGCGGTTCTCGTTGTCGCGGTCGGCGTTCGGCGTCATGTGGCCGCGGTCGAAGCCGGAGGCGAAGTAGTCGAAGGCCTGCACGCGGTACCAGTCGGGCGGGACCTGCGGATCGGGACGGAAGGTGTCGACGCGCGTCAGCGTGCCGTACCAGGCGGTCTCCAGGTGCCAGCTCACCCAGTTCGGGGTGCCCTTGCTGCGGTTGTAGGAGACCGCGAAGGACGGCTTCTCCATCAGGTAGTTGTTCGGGAAGTTGACGTCGGCGACGGCGCCGGACGGGTTCCCCATGGTCAGGTGGACGTCGGGGGTATACGGCGGCGCGGCGCCGGTGGAGACGGTGAACGACCAGACCTTGTTGGCCGGCAGGGTGTCGCTGTTCGGGCCGGCGTCGTCGAGGTCGAGGTCGTGCACGTTGTTCTTGAAGACGGTGACGGTGCACTGCTCGCCGGGGGTGAAGTTCGTGTTCGGCGTGATGACGTGCGTGTTGCCGCCGTCGGTCACGGCGAAGGTGGCGTCGAGGAAGGGGTGCGAGCCGCTGGAGACGCAGCTGATGTCGAACCAGGTGCCGGTGACGTCGACCGCCTCGCTGAAGGTGACGGTGATGCTGGCGTCCTTCGGCGCGTTGGCGGCGCCGGAGACCGGGTCGGTGGTCACCACGAACGGTCCGATCTCCTGGATCGGCGTGGTGCGGCGGGGGAACGGCGTGCCGGTCACGAAGTCGGCGCCGTTGACGTCGGTGTCGGTCAGGCCGGAGTTCTTGCGGAAGAGCGAGGTGGTGTTGCTCCCCGTCGGCGCGTTGGTGCTTCCCTCGCGGCAGTTGGCGGTGGTGCCGTAGCCGACGTAGTCGACCAGGTCGGGATCGGAGCTGACCGGGCAGCCGGAGGGACCGGTGAGCGGGTCGCCGTTGCTGGCCAGGGCGATCTTGCCGGCGCCGGCGGCCATGTTGATGCCGCCCTCGATGTTGGCCTGCGGCAGAGGCGCGCCGGTGGCGCCGCCGGAGGCGAGGGAGACCAGGAAGTACTCGCCCGGTCCGATCAGGCCGCCGAGCGGCTGGATGTTGGTGGAGATGCCGGTGCTGGTGGCCGAGAAGTACTGCAGCGTCCAGCCGGCGACGTCGACCGTCGCCGCGGTCGGGTTGTAGATCTCGACGAAGTCGTTCTGGAAGGTGGCGCCGGCATTGCCGCCGCCGCCGTAGACCTGGCTGATGACGAGATGATTGGGCGGCGGGGGCGGCGCGGTGACGGTGATGTTGACCGCCTGCGAGGCCGCCGCGTTGACGTTGTCGGAGAGGAAGGCGGTGAACGTGGCGGTGCCGCTGAAGCCGCCCTGCAGGGTGACGGTGAAGGTGGCGGTGGCCGAGGTCTGGCCGCCGGTCACGGTGACCAGCGAGATGCCGGTGCCCGGCGTGGCGGTCCAGTTGTAGACGGCGCCGTCGTCACTGCCGGTGAGGTTGACGGTGAAGGCCGGCGCGTTCGACTCGACCGTGGTGATCGGGTTGGCCGGCGGAGTGATGGTCGGCGGGTTGTTGACCGGCGCCGCGTTGACCTGGATGTTGACGGTGCGGGTGACCGGCGCGTTGACGTTGTCGGTCAGCGCGGCGGTGAAGGTGGCCGTGCCGGTGAAGCCGTTCACCAGCGTGACGGTGTAGCTGATGTTCGCGGTGCCCTGGCCGGAGGCGACGGTGACGCTGGAGATGCCCGCGCCGGCCGTGGCCGACCAGACGAAGGTGTTGTTGTCGTCGCTGCCGGAGAGGCTGACGTTGAACGGCGCGGCGTTCTGCAGCACCGTGGTGATCGGGTTGGCCACCGCGTTGATGACCGGCGGGTTGTTGGTGACGGTGCAGGGGGGGACGGTGGTGGAGGTGTTGCGCGGCGTCCCCGCGGCGGCCAGGAAGTCGGCCGCGTTGTTGTCGGTGTCGGTGCAGCCGCCCGCCTTGCGGATCGCCGAGGTGGTGTTCGTCAGCGTCGCGGTGGGGCC
>Ga0157377_10000167_pt1 | contig 39185 bp, 57 predicted proteins | sample M55metaG_FD_121116 | JGI IMG/M metagenome (GOLD analysis project Ga0157377, IMG submission 121116) | Miscanthus rhizosphere microbial communities from Kellogg Biological Station, Michigan, USA - M5-5 metaG | ecosystem: Host-associated > Plants > Roots > Rhizosphere > Soil | place: USA: Michigan...
CCAGGTTGGTCATCCCCTTGACCTGCTCCTGGAAAGACTTGCTCGCGTTGTCCCCGATCTCGGTGAACTTGCTCGCTATGGAATCCCCGATAAGAGGAATACCCCGAAGCAGGTCCCCTTGGCGATTTAGGACCGAGATCTCGTAAGAAGCGTCCTGTGCTGCCTTCCCTCCTCGTAAGAAGGCGTTGGCCAGCCTATCGGTAGCATCGGCTGCGTTCTGTTGCGCCACCCCGATCCCCACAAGGGCTAGCCCCACAAACGGAATAGCCCCGCCAATGTTCTGGAGGGCTCGTCCGGCTTTGGACGTGGCTCGTTCCAGGCGCTCTCCAGCCTCAACCGATCCGGTAGTCCGGGTAACATACCCGCCCATTGCGGCTCCGGCGTTGGAAGCGGCAGTGGCCACCCCGGACAACTTGTCAGCCCAGACCGAAGGCCGGAGCAGATCGAAAGCCTTACCAGCAAGCCCGATAGCCCCCGCAAAGATCTTCCAGGTGGCGGTCATCGCAACCAATTGACCGCCGACCGATCCGATGAACCCTGCAAACGGACCGATCGCGGACAGCAGCGCGTTAACCAGATCCAATGTAGTCGAAAGTCCGGTCGAAAGCCCTCCGAGACCGCCCTCAGTAAAACTCATGACCACGTCAAGAAGGTGGTCGAACGTGGCGTTGAACTGGGGGCCGACTTCGGACCAGAATCGGGAGAACTGTCCGATCAGAGTACCGACGTCTCCCAGCAGGTTCCGGATGAACTCCCCCGTCAGCTCAGCAGAACGTCCCACCTCGATACTGCTGTCAGAGACATTCACGGCCAGGTCCCCGACTCCCGATCCCAGGTCCTCGATCAACGAGGCGAACCCCCGCATGGCGGGTCCGGACACCTGCAGTGCGGTGCGGAACTTAGGGACTGCTTGCTCAGCGGCCCCTAGAACCCCGTCGGCGAAGGTCTGGATCAGGGGTCCGGCATCCTGGAACATAGCCCGAAGCTCGGGGCGAAGCTGCCTCCAGGTCCCCCAGATCGACTCGGAAATATCTACGAACACGCCCTCCAGCGGCTGGGCGATCTCCTGGGCCTCGGTCTTGATCGAGTCCCATACGTCCGAGTACGCATTTTTGATCTCTTCGCTGTTCTTGAGAGCAGCTATCCCGATTCCGGCCATGGCTAAGGGAAGAACCCCCAGGGCCAAAGCTCCGATAGACCCAGCTGCCATCGCCGCAGCGGGGATAAGTCCTAATGAAACAATCATCGGGTTGGTCAGAGCCCGACCCATCCGATTGCCTACCCGACGAGCCGTGGTCTCGGTATTGTCTCCGATACGCTCCAGTTTTTCCTGGACGTCATGGACCACGGACTCGTCGATGTCTACCGGAAGGCTGATTCCTCGACCGGTCTTGGCCTGGGTGGCACTGATGGCCTGTTGCAGCTGGGAGGTGAAGTTCCGGTCTACATCGACCTTGAGTTTAACCCCCCGCTTTTCGAAGGCCTCGGCCTCTTTCCGAGCTTCCATGAGCCCGGTCCGGAAAGGGGACCGATCGAGCGTGAGCGTCGTTTCGATGGTTCCAGCGTCGAAAGCCATCGGCTCCCCTATTCACTCTGGGGGAGCCGGTACGCTTTGGACCCGAACTCCCATCTGCTGGAGGTCATCTAGCGACTCGGACGATTCATCATCGTCCTCCGAATCGTAGAACTCCTCGTGTATCCCGTCCAGGTAAACCATCTGCTGCCACCAGGGCAGCGATTCCCACTCGTCTATCGAAAACCGAAGACGCCGCCGAACTACGTACCAGACCATCCGCTGTGAAGCGGATCGAGTCAGTCCTTCGTATCGGCGGCGACGTGTTCCGGGTTAGTCAGCTCCCCCTGCACCCAGCCGAAATAGGCGGCCTTGATTCGGCCAGGGAGAGCGTTGATCTGCTCTTTGCTCGGGCAGGACTGGAACACCCGATCGACCAGCTCGGCTTGCTTGTCCGAGAACTCCAAGATCTCTTTGCTGGGGGCGATCTTGGAAAGCTCGTCGAATAGAACCTCGGCCCCCTCTTGCCAAGTCATCGAGGCCCAGCGCTCGACCTCTGCCTCCTTCTCCTCCGGAGACAGATTCCGCATACGTTCGGCTTCCTTGACCGCGAGAGCGGATTTGGTCCGGGTAGCCCCCTCTACCAAGTTCCGGTAGTCCACGAGGAACTCGTAGAGAGCTTCGCTGGTCGGCTCCGGCGACGTTCCGGACGCTTCCACGTAGGGACGAAAGTCCCAGTCCAGGGTAGGAACCGCCTTCGCGGCATCGAACTTCGGCATCGTGTTCTCCTCGGATCCAGAAAAACTCTACGGCAGGGCGGCAGCGGTCATGTCCTTGAGAGTCACACTCTCGATGGCTGATAGGGACCAGAAGCTGACCTTGTACAGCCGCAGGCTGGCCGCACGACGGTTCAGAACCTCGACGTCAGCAATCGAGACGATCTCGGGGATCAGAATACGCCGCCAGAACCCATAGCTGTTCTTGGACTCCAGCCCCAAGGAGAAGTGATCCAGATCCGAGGCCAGGGCCAGCGTCTTCTTGCCGATCACCCCAGTAGCGGCAGCCTGGGTCGTGATAGTGCCTCCGCCGAATGCGGTACGCATGGTCTCCAGGGTGTCTTCGGCCAGAACCGCTTCCACCTTGAACTCGATCTCGGTGGTCTCGACCAGGACCGGGGTCAGCTGCTCCTCGACCGTGAGCGACTGGGTAGACCTCCGGAACAAGAACGAAGCTCCCTGTTCGGTCGCACCAACCGGAGTCCAGGGTTGCGGGGAAGCTGGCCAGGTGCCCCCCAAGGCCACCGTGTCGGCAGGCAGAGCAGCCGGACTCGTCTCGTTGTACGGGGCCAGATAAACTGCCGCCATGCCCGACATGACCCTCTTGCGGTCATAGGTCGGAGTGAAACCTGCCATCAGACAGCCTTCCCCTCGTTCTTGGACTCGGCCACCTTGACCTCGTCACCGGACGAAACCTCGTACAGGGTCACCCCTGATCGCTTGGCGACCTCGATCACCTCGTCGGCCTTGGCGCGGCTCGGAATCTCGGTCCCCTCCTGGGTAATCTCCAGATCGCCCATGACGAACCGGTCGTTGAACGCCGTTCGAAGGACAAGCTTGTTTGCTGCCATGTCTCTACCTCACTGGTGTTTCGTGCGCCACGTACGAACAGACGTAGGCGATGCGGTCGTGCTCGTCCTCTTCCAAAGAAGCGGGTTCTCCCCCGAGCCGATTGACATACTGGATCCAGGTCCCCCACAGGTCTCCGGGTGTATCTGAGAACAGAAGAGCGTCATCAATCTGGAACGCAGACTTTCGACAAGCCGTCTCCTGGTGCTCCCGAGCAACTAGCTTGATCTGGAAGCTAGAGACGCTGCCCAGGCCGTCCAAGGTCAGCCCCGGGCCTTCCAGGGGGGTCACGAGTGCCACCAGATCGGCCAGGCCGAACTCAGGCTGTCGAGGACCCTTCCGGAAGGAATAATCTAGTTCGGTAGGAACGGCGGTCAGCCAGGCCACAAGGTCATCGAGGTCGATCACGGAATTCGCCTCCTCCGGCGTAGCATCCGCAGCTCTTCGCGAGAGAGCCTACGCTGCCACGCCGCGCGGTCGTACACCTTGCGACCCTGGCTGAATACCCGGGGGTTTCCTGACCGGCGAAGGTTGTTGAACTCGATGGGTGCGCGGGCGCTCATCGAGGTGTTCAACGCCTCCATGCACTCGGCCATCTCCCTCTCCGGGTTGCCGTCCAGAAGAGCCCTAGCAACTCGGGCTAGGTAGTCCTGATAGTTCTCGAAAAGAGGCCTCTCCAGGTATTTCGGACCCCCGCCACGCGGATGTCGCAGATCCAGGCGCTCATGATGGTACTTGGCGTATACCTGGTCTACCCGGTCCACACCGGACAGCTTCCCGGACCCTACTTGCTCCAGGAGCTCTCGCCACCCGGCTTTCGTGAACCTGCGCGCCTCGGCCACTCAGCACCTCCCGTAGTAACGATCCTCGTAGCCACAGCAAGAGGAGGTGTCGAGCTCCACCGCGCACAGGTCCGGGTTGTACACCGCAACGACATCCCCCCCGCCCGGATCGGTCTCGGACGGAACCGGGTCGTATCCGGGGATTGTCGCCTGTCCCTTGGACAGCGCGGTCAGCATCTCGTCAGCCCATCTGTACCTCAGCAGCACCGGATTCAGCTCGGAAGCATAGTCCCTGACCTCGCGGAAAGTCAGGTCCGCGTCCCAAGCGGCCAACGCGGTGGCTATATCGGTGATCAGCTGAGGAACGGGTTCGAAGGGAGTCGAGAACAACACACCCAATCGAGCGTCGATCGTGGTTTGCGCGGAGTTGATCGCCGTCAGCAGGGTGGTTTCTTCGACGCTTGCAGCCGTACCCGGACGCGATTCCAGGGTGCGCGAGATCGCGGCTCGCACGCGCGTTACGTCTGTGTACGGCTGCATGACGTCAGTCCTCCTCCAGAGCGTTCCACTCGGCGACCCGAGCGTCGCCAAGGGCGATCATCTCGTCCCGCGTGGCGTTGTCCGGCACTTCCAGGTCGGAATCGAGGTCCTCCCGCGTGGCGTTGTTCAACGCCACCAGGTAGCTGCGCCACGTGTCCTTGGTGGCGTTGTTGCTCGGCCGACTCGGTAGCTCGACTGGAGCCTCCGGCTCTTCCCGAGCCAGCTCGCCGGACTCGTTGACCGGCGTGATCGAAACCCCGATGGCGTGCTTGCCGACCTGATCGTCCGACAGTTCGACCTCCTGGCCACTCCGGATCAGGATCTGCCGCTTGGAGTTCCCGGGATGCTGAAGGGGGAACGCCTGCAGAGCGCGGTACCGCGTCATCGTCGAAAACCTCCTTACGGGGTCGGGTCGGTCTTGAGGGCGGCGATCTTGGCCACGGCGTAGGGCTGGTCGATGAAGATGCCCGTCTGCCGGACCGTGTTCGCCCGCCAGACCTCGCGATCCTTGTCCTCGTAGGTCGGGCTGGTCTGCAGAGACCGCTCGTCGGTGTAGCCGCCGACGACCTTCTTCTGGAGCACGAACGCGTAGTCATCGTTCATGAACCGCGAGGTGAGGATGTTCAGGCCCATGACCTGACGTTCGAGCTGACCCGTGTAGAACGGGTTCTTCTCGGCCAGCGGCGATCCCTCGTAAGCCTTCCGGAAATCGTCGTCTTTCATCATGGCCGTGGCCGTGCGCGTGCTGATCACGAGCGCGTCCGGGTCGAAACCGAGGTAAGCGTCGGAACCGAGGCCTGGGTGCACGGCCTCTCGGACCAGCTCCAACGCGTCCAGGATGTTCTCCCGGATCTTCGGGGCTGATCCCGTGTACCAATTGTTCGCGGCGAATCCGGTACCGCCCGCGTCCAGGTTGAGCACGTTTGCCGCAGGGACAGCGGCCAACAGCGCGGCGAACAGCCGACGCTCCCAGTGTCGCACGATCGTGTTCCGGACCTGGGTCATCCGGGTGGTTACCTGGTCGACGCGGTTCCGGTTCTTCATCTCGACCGTGATCTCGATGCCCATACCGGTCTTGATGGTGAACGCGGCCTTGGGAACGCCGTCCTGACCCTGGACCAGGGGGATCTCGGCGGCCTCGGCGATCACCGACGCGTCATCGTCGGTGAACAGAGGAGTGGACTCGCTGTAGAGCAGGACCCCAGCCTCGGCGGGAGGAGCCTGTCGCAGCAGCGCCTCCATGATGAACTGCTGCTGGAACATCTGCAGCATGCGTGCGCGAATGATCAGGGGATCCTTGACCATCGCGTTGACTGTGATTCGGGGACCTTCCCCCGAATAGCTGTGCGGTGTGGGTGCCACGGTCCGCTCTTCCTTTCAGTTGGCCGGACTCTCAGAAGAGCCGGACTCGTCCCATCGCGCCGGAAGCGACGCCTGCCGGATCGATCACCTGCCCGACTGCCCGACCGGTGCCTGCCGTGGTAGAAACCGTGCCGCTGGCAGCCGGATACACCAGGTCGCCGAAGTTGGCCGCTCCCGTGAACTTGATCTTGGGAGATCCGTGCCAGATCACCGCGACCTCCGGGCGCGGCACGTCCAGGCCGATCCGAGGGTAGGCGCCACCCCACACCGTGTCGACTCCGGTCGCCGTCGCGGGCTCCGCGTCGTACGCGGTGACCCCGAGCCAAGTCGTGGCGTTCGCACCCGCCTTGATGACCATTCCGGCCGTGCCACCCGAACCGGGAACAACCAGCAGGCCGCCCACGAGGGACTCACCCGCGATGTACGTCTCCGGACCCATTCGGGTCCTGGCGACCACTCCTGCCATGATCTCAGCCTCCTCAGCTGTAGTTCTTTTCCCAGTCGGCCAGCATCGCGGCCCTGGTGCTCTTTTCGACCTCGGAACCTTCGAGGCTCCCGACTTCGGTCGAGTCGATGAACAGGTGTCCGGTCCGTGACAGCTCGATCACAGTGTCGAGAACCTCCCGGATCACCGCACCGGGGTCGACCCGCTCCCCCGCCGTCGACAGTTCGAGAGCGTTGCCGGACTCGACCGCCAGAAGCGGACGAGCAGCCTCCAGCACAGCCGGAGCCAGGTCCTGCCGCAGGTACCCCTGGACGTCGGCCTCGGTCCGCTGATCGCGGAGCTGAGTAGACAACTCCAGGAGTTGCTGCCCCTGCGAGTCGATCTGCGCCTGGGCCAGTTCCAGAGCCTCGGATCCGCCGTGGACCGAGAGGTCGGTCGGCTCCACCTCGTCCTCCTCCGTGTCCTCGTCCTCCGAGGTGTCCTCGTCCTCGTCCTCGAACTGGGCGAAGAAGTCCGGACCCAGCTCCTCGGCCAGGGCTTCGAACGCCTCGTCGTCGTCCAGGATCTGGAGCAGCCGCTCCTTCTGGGTTGTCGACAGTTCCAGAGTCTCGACGCCGTTCTTTTCAGGCACGGTGTTTCCTCCTTCGTACACCTCGCCGGACAGCTCCAGAACCTCCGGGGCCGCCCCTTCGTTCGACAAGTCTACCGAACGTACTTTCTCCCAGGGGTGCATGTCCCGCATCTGGGGGTCGACCGTGGCCAGAACGTGTTGGATCACCCGAGGAAACACACGGCCGTCCGGCTGGGGCTGGTTCTCCAGAATCCGAGCGCTCACGCCGATCTTGGGGTTTTGCTCGACTACCCTGGTCCCATCTCCCCAGGTCCTCAGCAGAGCATCGACCCCGGACCCGTCTCGGGACAATTCCAGGCCCACAACCTCGCCGCCCGTACGGGTCGGATCGTTGTTGTGGCGGTTCTCCGCGTCAGCGATCTGGAATGGAACCTGCGGATAAGCTCCGGCCTTGAACGCGGCGATCACATCTTTCCCGTACTTCTGATCGAACGTGATCTTGCGTCGCTTCCCGTCTCGTCCGGTGTACCAGATGGTGTCGAACCGCAGAACCTGTTTGCGCCACAGATCCCCAGCTGAAAGCTGAATCTCCGACTCACAGAAAGGAGTCCGGACCTCGGTTGCCATGGGCGCAGGATAACACGAATCAAACTCGTGACATACGAATCGGCCCCCACCCTACTCGGGTGAGGGCCGAAGTCGAGCCGTAGTTACTTCTCCTTGCACGCAGGCCAAACGGCCGTGACCTGGCACTTGGGGTACAGGTCACTCGGCGCGTTCTCGGTGGCCTTGTCCCCATCACACAACATCGTGATCATCGTGGTATCACGAGCCGTGATGGCACACGGACCGTGCTCCTTCATGTTCTGCTGTCTCCACCACAGAAGAGCCAGAACCACGGCCGCGAGAGCGGCAATCAGGCCAAGGGTTCTCATTTTTCCTCCGGACAATCCCACTCGTTGCGATCCAAGTTGTGAGTGCAGCCTGTCACGTCTTGGACACTGCACCCAGGCACCTTCGCTATCACCAGCCCGATGACGATGCAAACCATCGCCACCAGGACAAAGGTACGAAAACCTGTCATACTCCCTCTCTTTACGTTACGGTCCGGGACAAAATACGGATCCAGACGCGCGCGTCCCGGAACGTTCGATTGGTGATCCGGCTCGGCTTGCGACTCGCGAACGGCCGGTACAGCTTGACGCTGGTCCGACCCCCGTTGGCCCCCGGGCCGTCCCAGAAGACCCAGATACGGTCCGGGTCACGCGAGTCAGCAGGCTTGATCGTCCAGCAGTACTGGTCGCGGTACCTGGACTCACGAGTGTCAGCCTCGAACTCCACGAGCATGCCTCGCTCGGTCGCGTAGGCCAGCAGGTCCTGAACGCGCTTGGGGGCCAGGTCGGCAGTCGGGATCGTGGTCACGAGTACATCCTCCGCTCGTGGTTGCCGCACATGCAGTTCATCGTCCCGGTCAACTTGCGACCAGCCGCGAGGTGCCTGGCGTGCTGGGCGTCCAGCTGCTCCGGGGACATCCAAGCCGCGCACTGCGCCGTGGCACGGTTCTTGGCGTTGGCGCGGTGAGGCTGGGCCAGGATCTCTGCGAGCTGGTTCTTGCGCATAGGACGATTTTACCACAATGGTAAGGGTCCACAAAACCCCCGAGCATGCATCGACCCCGAGCGTCCGCCTGCCGAAGTAAACGCTCGGGGTCGACCTGCCGCGCCACCGCGACACCTGGTCCGAGGAGAACCAGTTGACTGGCACCGTATCCAGTCAGTGCCCAGTGTACCGGACGACCTTCCCCCTAGCTAGGGGACGGCCGGACCAACCAAGACAGAGGAGGAGACCACTGGAGAGCCGACCAAGACCGACGAGGTCTGAACCGCTGGCCCCACGCGGGGCTTCGGAGCTTCCGCCTGCTCGTACAGCGATAGGCTCGGTTTCCCCAAAGAGACACCGATGGACCCGACTGCCTCGGACTGCCCAGAAAACATCAACTCAGGTCCGACCAAGCCCAAGTTAAGCTCGGCCGAGGCCTCGGCTGTACCGGACAGAGCCAGAACAGGGGCGACCAAAGACACCCCGAGATCGGCCGTCGACTCCGCAACCGCGTCCAGAGATAGAGTAGGCGAGGACAACGCCAGATCAAGCGTCGTGGTGGAGCCCGAGCCCACCGGGGTGACTTTCAGGGCCTGAACGGTGGACAGGTCCCAAACATTGTCGGCAATCCGGAATTCGTCCATCACGAACCCGGACACGGTGTGCTCGGCGATGTCGATTCGGTCTATGGCTGCCGGAGTAGTCACCGAAGCCGTGGTGCCGATCAACGACCCGTCGATGTAGAACCTGCCGTTGGTTCCGTCGTATGTCCCCGCGTAATAGTGCCACGAGTTGTCTGCCGCAGGTGGGCTCGTAGACACCTCGAAGTTAGACCCGGACGCTGCCTTGATTCGCAGCCGCAGAGTTCCGCCCACGTTCAAAAGCCCTGAACCGCTGTCCAGCCCGATGTTGTATAGACGGAACCACCAAACTCCGTCCCCTGGGTTCTGCTGCCAGAACCCAAAACTCCAGGAAGAGGAAGAAACGAACGGAGTGTTGGTGATCAGCCCCATGCTCCCAGCCCCACCGAGCCGAGACAGTCCCTTTCCCGTGCCGCTTGTGGTCCCCGTGGTCGCGTCCACCCCCGTACCCGCAGCTGTCCGGAGCAGGCTGTTGTTCAACGGGAACCCATGGTTGGCCCCGGAATAATCCAGGACGTCCCCGGAAGCTTCGTCGAAGTTGCACTCCAGCTGAGAGGTCACTCCGGCCTCACATGGCCTGAGACAGCGTGCCGCCCGTGAGACTCAAGGACAGTCCCACCGAAACCGTGGTGGTCGACAGCTGCAGCGCGCCGGATCCACCCGTGGCAGACACGTCCACGTCCATCACCGTGTCCCCGGAGGCGTCGGCGATCCGTGCCCACGCGGCTGTACCCGCAGCGAGTCCGGTCGCGGACAGCGGAGGAGTGGCGTCCAGAGCCGCAGACCCATTGACAGGACCTCCGTAGGGTACCGGGTCGATGGTGAACGTTGCCAGGAGCGTACCCCCGGGAGCGTCGGCCGGAGTGGTTGGCATCGATCCCGAATACAACTTTACCGTGCCCCCTCCCGCGTCCGCGTCGATCAACCCGATTATCGAGGAAACCTGCGCGTTACGAGCGGCCACGGCCAGTCGGACTACTGCCATTGCGGATTCTCCTTAGACGACTACCTCGGGGGTGACCAGGACTGGCCCCTGGGCCAAAAGCGTACGATCCCCAGAGGGGGCGATCAACTCGACCCCGAACACGCCTCGATCGAAGGTCCAGGACGTCGACTGTGCGGCCCCGACATGGAGAACCACTCGACCCGCCGACGTGCATTCGACATCCGCGTCATCCGGCCACGAGAAAAGCAGATCAGCGGCCCCGTACCAGGCCCGGATCTGCGCAACCGCCGACCAGGTAGAGATGTCCATCGGGGAACCATCCGGGTTGAACACTGGCCAATACACCGACCAGTCGGCCCCTCGCTGGATCTTGAGGGCCGACTGGTCCGGGGGTGACGAAGTCACTGGAGCCTCACTCGCGGTCTAGTTCAATCGGAACCTCGGAGAAACCCCACTTGCGAGCGGCCACCCGAGCGGCTCCCTTGTACGTCGAAGCGTACCCGATGACCTCCTCAGTGTCCGCGTCCTCCACATAGAACCGGTTACCGTCTCGGCCGACGCGCGCCTGTCGATCTCCGGCGACGATCACGGCAGTGCCAGGGGACGTCACGTCGACGGCGATTCGGGAGGGAGCCCCCGACTTTGCGGGGGTTACGCTTTTCCCGAATTGCCTCGCGCGAGAACGGCCGTCAGACCCTTGATCTCCAGATCCACGCTGGTCGTCTTGCGCCTCATGGCCTTGAGGTCGTCACGCTTCTTCTGGAGATCGGCCAACTTCTCCCGGGTCTTGGCTGTCCCGTGCATCTCCAGGTAGTTGGCCGCAGCCGGGAAGGGTTCGGCCCCCGTGCCTGTCGCCTTGGACCCACCCATCCGGATCGTGCTCTGGTTGTTAGCCCCGCCTCGACGAGCCTTCAGGTTCTCCAAGTGCTTCCAGTCAGCAAGGTTCTTACCTTCCTGAGCTTCCAACTCGGCGATCTCGCGATCCAGCTGGTCCATTTTCGAGCCCCTCTCTTGGGTGGAACTCGATTTTACCACGTTGGTACGGTCGCCGGAACCCTCCCGACTAGCGATCTCCGTGCGAAGTCGCGCCACGTGAGCCTTGTCCCCGCGACTCGAAATCGCCCCTGGGTACTTGTCCCACTTCGCTAACTCGGCTCGGAGTTCCTCGACCGAGGAGTTCTTGTAGTACTTGTCGCTAGCCTCCTTGGCCTTGGCCGCATTCGTCGCACGACGATCCTTGGCCGCTACCTTGCGCGCGTCGGTCCTCGCCTCGGTTTCCCGCAACTTCTGGCGGTTCTCAGGCTTGAGACGAATGGCCGCGTACTTTCCCTTCGTGTCCTTGTTGTTCACGAAGTCCTTGCGCGGCTTCGGTACGGTCTTGCCATACTTCCCATCTCGAACCTGAGGCCCGTAGGGACCGATCCGGCGAGTCCCGGGGACAGTATTGCCACTCCCCTTGAACGGGATCTCCTCCGTCGTGACAACCTTCCGTTCCCCACCCTGTTTAGGGACACCTACAAACGAAGGAGGCTTTTTCTCACCACGTGCGATCCGTCCGGCCTCGACGCTCTTGCGCATGCGAGCAGCCGGACTCACCGACTTTTGCTTGCCCCCGGACCACCACGGCTTGCCCTTGCCGCCCTTCATTTTGGCACGCATGGCAGCCGCGTCGAGGGGGATCCAACCATGCTTCCAGCGGCCAGCCAGTTCCAGAACCTCGGCCTCGGAATGCCCGGACAACTCGATCACCGACTTCCCCAGGAAGTGAGGAACCCCCAACTCGACTGCCTTCCGAACCAGGAACCGCGCAACCACCGGGCGCTTTTCGGGAGAGATCTTGGAGAACGCACCCAGCGCCTGCCGCAGCTGAGGGACCGACAGTTCACGAAGCTTCCGGTCGTTCTTGCGGGCAGACATGGCACTCCTCGCGGGTGGGGTCTTGGGAGACGGAGCTGGTTTCTTGGCCGGAATCCTCTTTTTGCTCAAAGGCTTCTTAGCCGGAGCTGGTCCGATGGGCTGAGTACTTCCCCTACCCAACCCACCGAAGTCATTGACGTCCAGGCCTCGACGCCTGAGCTCGTTCGCAACCCCGATACGGAGCCGGACTACCTCGGGGTTGGATGTGCGCCAGGAATAGGCGACCTGCGCCAAGCGCTGAAGTTGCCCCAGTTCCAGGTCCCGCATCGCCGTTGCCTGCGCTTGGGGGTCTTGGCCCACAAGGGCCTGATACCTCTGTACCGAATCGGTGTCCTTCTGGGCCTCGGCTGCCTGCGCGTTGCGCGCGGAGCCGATCTCTGCCCCGATAGGGACTTTGTATCGCTTTGAGCCTGCCTCGGTCCGGACGATACGCTTGCGACGACCTCCGGAACGGGTGGCCGTACCTTTGGCTGCAGTTCCTTGAGCAGATTTGCGACCTTCCGCGTAGGCCGCTTCTTGCTCCCGCGTCCACTTTTCTTGTGGGTACGGTTCTGGTCCGGCCACCCAAACCTCCGAAGGTGTTGATTGCTCGTACAGTCACCCGGTACGGACCGGAAACGCCCCGGCCTTACGGCTCCAGGCGCGTTCCGAGTGTAGCACGATAGACAACTTCCTTACCGCCGTGGTAAGATGTTACCTTCCCTGTTAGCCTACCGAGAGGAACCAAATGAGCACCCCGGAAACTCCGCTGGCCCAGGATGGCGGTGACGGTCAGCGAGCCTCCACGGTCGTCAACCAAATCATGCGCAACGCGTCCTACGAGGAGCAGTACCGGCAGACCCTCCGAGGGTTCGGTGAGACCGAGGAGTCCGACGCCAACCACACCGAGTTCTTCATGGAGATCGGCCCGGACCGCACCCGGTTCCGGCTGACCGTCACCAGGGAGGTCACCGAGTGAACGACGCATACAAGCCTGCCACCCCCGAAAAGGTGTTTGTCGGAGTCGAGAACGCACTCCGGCGACAGTTCGGATCACCTGCCGAGATCGCTCAGGTCGGGAGTACCGAGAAGTCAGCCGTCTTCGGGTTCACCGTGGACGGCGTCGGTTACTCGTTGACGGTGAACGTCACCGAATAGGAGGAGTCATGAAACTCGGTCTGGCAGCGCGCATCGCCAAATGGCTGTTCATGGTGGTCATGTGGATTTTCCTGTACGAGGCCCAGGTGCAGGCGTTGCCGGACCGAGTTCCCTCTACAGTCTGCTTCTCCGGTCACACATGCGAACGCGTGATCTACCTTCCCGAGGGGCCGTGATGTCCGGGACCGTCTACTTGATCCACTTCGAGCGCCCGTACAAGCACGCGAAGCACTACACGGGCTGGACGACCGACCTGCAGAAGCGCCTGTCTCGGCATGCCAAGGGGACCGGAGCCCGGTTGATGGAGGTCATCAAGGGAGAGGGTATCCTGTGGGTGCTGGCCAGAGTCTGGGAAGGCGACAGGAATCTAGAACGAAGACTCAAGAACTGGGGAGGGGCCTCTCGCCACTGCCCGATATGCATCCAGCAGGCTAAGCAGCCCGAGCAGCCGCAGCCTTCGCTCTGAACTCCGCGTACGCGACCAGACCCTTTGCCCCGAGCTTACCCTTCTTGCACTGGCTTACCGCAGCGGCGATCGCACGCGACTGGGGATATCCCGAGTCCGCCATGATGTGTTTGGCCACCCGTTTGATGAAATCCGGGAGACCGCCCTGTTCCTCCACCCAGTTCACCCCCGGCTTGTCAGCAGGCCAGGGGTGAGTCCGGGAAGAGTGATCGCTCGACAGCTGGATCATGCTCGTGAGGATACCCGATCCCGACGTTCCGGTTTGACCGACTCCACTCGCAGATTGGTTGCCAAAGGTGGTCCCGGCTTGCACCGACAGTGGACATGCACAGATCCGGGGAACCCGATCAGTGGAACCTGCTTCGGGTCGAAGTTCCGGCCGTCCGCCTTCCTGCACTCGGACGACGTCCGCTCGTCGTTGACCGCGTACCACCCCAGCAAGCCGTTCCAGTCGGTCTGATCCTTCTTGGCCTGTCGTTCCTGTCGACGAGCCACGGCCGCGACCTGATCCCCGACCGTCTGCCGCTGTGCTTGAGCGGCCAAGTGCGCTTGGAGCCACCTGCGCTCCACCACGAGAGCACGGGATAGGGCTTCCTGACCCCCTCGCTTGGCCGTCGTCAACCTACGAGATGCCTGGACCAGGTAAGAGGCCCGTCGCATGACATTAAGTCGGTAGACGGCGTGCGTGGCCGCATGAGCACCTGCCCGAGGAGACAGCCGGACCAGCCCCCGGACCTGCGGGATCGAGAACAGCAGCTCCACCGCTTCCTCGGCCACTCCGGCGAACTTCCCGAGGACAACCATCACGGTTTCCGGACCTTGCGCGTATGCCAAAGACTGGATCAACTCGGCCAGATCCTGTTGTTCCTGGACAGCCGGAGCGGTCATCCGCGCTTCGCCTCCCTCAACGCTTCCAGCTCCTCTCGTTGCGCCGACCATTTCCGGTCATACTCCTGCAAATCCTGGGCGGCCATCGAGTGCAAAGTCTGTGCGATATCACGCTCACGCCGGAGTGTGTCGATCTGCGCCACGATCGTGTCCCATCCGACGTTCATGTCGTGGTCTCCGAGCGCCTCGACCACCTCGCGCCGGAGCTGTATCTGCCACCGGACGATCTCGTCGGTCAGCCCCTGCATTCGGTCTACCGACATCGGCTCGATTCGGAGGGTCCCGATAGCCCTGCGGATTCGACCGATCAGATCGAACAACCCCGTGGAAAGGTTCGGCAGTGGGCGGTTGAATCTGCCGCTGATGTCGGCCATGGACCTACACCTTTCTCAGCAATGCGGCAAACGCGGCAGGCAGTTCGTGCCCGACGGCGGTCACCGGGTCTTGTCCCTTGCGATGCAACGATACGCGCCACAAAGCGCGCATCTGATCGTGGTACAAGTTCACCGTTCCCTTGTGAACTTCCACCACTCGGGCGAACTGGGTCAGGACCTCGGCCGTCTGCTCCAGCCGGATCAGGTCCTTGTCCGAAATCGTGTTGGTCATCAGTGCAGCCTCGTTTCGTTCTCGAAGGTCCGGTCAGCGGCCCGGTTCTGCCGGGTCTGTTCGATCGCTTTGTCCAGGGACCGGTTCAGCTCAATAGCCGAAACCAAGTCGGCTGTCAGACGGCCGATCCCCGGACTAACGGCCCTTCGGATAACTGCGGCCCATCCTCGTTCCGAGGGGTGACGAGGGCGGATCTCCGGCTCGGTCCACTGGTGACGGGGTGTGTCCTGTGTCATATCTCGATCGTACCATCGCGGTAAGACCCGGGTCCAGTGACCGACCCCGGACATGGATCGACCCCCGGAGGTGTTGGGACTCCTCCGGGGGCCTTGGACCCATCCCTGCAACGAGGCGCGTTGCCCGGTCAGGATACCACTAACGGGTCCAGGTGACTCCGTCGTAAGTGCATGCAACCGATCCGGTGGCTCGTGCATGCGCCTCGGCCGCCATCAGGTTCTGTGCCACCCGCTCCATGACCCGTTGGACGTTCTGCTTCACGGTCTGTCCGGGGTCCAGCCAGGTCGCCATGGTCTCGACCGGAACCTCCAGCGCGGCCTCGCACAGGCTCCGTGCGCCGTCATCCGGGTACTCGCACAAGCCCAGAGACTCAAAAGTCAGGACATGTCCGGGGTAGTCGACCACGTGGGAGCATCGGGTCCGGACGAGCCGAACCAACGCCAGGTTTCCGGGAGCGATCGTAGCGATCGTCATGGGTCAGTCCTCCAGGTTTGTCAGCATGTCGATGGTCTTGCCTTCCGTGGGGATGCCATCGAATCCCCCGAAGTAGTACCACTGGACACCAGCCCGAACCACCACCGTACCCAGGACAGCAACCACGACGTTACCGATCGTGCGAGCCCCCGTCTCGTCGGCCCACAGCACGCGGTCATTCGGAGCGAACCCAGGAACCGCGTGCTTGGTCATCGACGACAGCTTGTCGCGGTGCACCCAGTGTCTCCCCGAGGATCCGTCCTTGTCCGGGGTCACCAGTCCAACGAAGATATCGAACTCGCAATCGTCAGCCGGGTTGATCGCCACAACCGTTACCAGCCGCAGCCGAGGACGACGTTGCGACGGAGTGGTTCGAGTCACGTACGATCCGTACTCCTCGACCACGATGGTCCCGATGTGCTCCTGTGTGATCTTCATTAGTTTCCCTCTCTCACTCTTCGTTGGCAATCGGCAGACAGGTTTCGCAGAACTGCCCCCGACCGTCATCGCTGGCCTGAACGGGGACCGGGCACGCGTCGCAGCCGTCGCACAAGCCCGGCTCGGCGGAAGGCACGGGGGAGGTCGTCATACCACTATTTTACCACGGCGGTAAGCTCGCGCATAAGACCTCGGATACAGAGGAACCCTCGGCCCGGTCGGGGGGAAGGCGGGCCGAGGGTTCCCCGTGGTCGCTCCTGGAGGAGCAGCCTCTCATTGTACCACCGAGTCAGCCCTCGTGCGCGACGCTGACCAAGTAGTGGTATCCGGCGTAGGTCCCCTCGTGGTCGAACGACCCACCCGAACCGAGCTCGGCGTACCAAACCGCGTCGAGGTTGACCAGGTACGAGCCCTCGAACGAATCGGTCACGGGCATGTTCCGGATCGGGACCCCCGCGTCCTTCAGGATCGCCATCGCGTATTGGGTGTCCAGGGCCAAAGCATTCCCGGTCTCGTAGTCCACAATGTCGACCTGGACGTTGGAGACCACCTCGGGGGTAACGATGTTGACCCAGGTCTCGGTCTCCTCGTCGTACCGCAGCCCTCGCTTGGCGGCCTGCTGCTCGTACGCTCCCGAGTTTGCCCTAGCCGTCTCCAGGCGCTTCTGGTAGTGTAGCAGCTCAATCTGGAGTTCGACGTGCCGAAGCTTGTTCAGCCCGGCTTTCGGCAGGTTCCCAGTCAGCAGCGCGGCAGCGGTCTTGATTTGCTTGCGAAGTTCGGCTTTCGTGACCATCGGGGGCTCCCTCTCTCGGTGCAAAACGCTATTTTACCACACCGGTAAAGGTACGCAAAACCCCCAGCCTGCCGAAGCAGACCGGGGGTCGGGGCGTCGAGTTCGGATCAGTACTCGCGGTCGGGCCGGGGAAGATGGGCCAACGCGACGAGCTGACGCGCGGGCAGCCGCAGGGTGACGCCGGACTTCGAGTCGTGCACGGAGTCCAGCGGGCCGGTCGCGGGAAGGAACACGCAGTCGTTCTGCACGCCGCTGTACGTGGACTTTCGGAAGGTGCGGTTCTGGACGGTACGGGTGAGTTCCATACCATCCAGGATACCGTATCAGCGCGGGGTCGGGTTTCTCGGTCTCTTCGGGCACCGGTCCGGGTGAACCAGCGCCTCGTCCGAGTCCAGAGGTTTGTCGCAGTGCGGGCAATGAGATACGACCGGGGAAGACATAACTTCTCCTTAGAGAAGGCCCCCGACCCATCGCGGATCGGGGGCAGGCCGGGTACGGTCAGGCCGCGACGAACTCGTCGCCGACCAGCACGTCATCGGCCGACAGCAGACGCCGAACCCCGTCGATCTCCACGGTCACCAGCAGCGGGGAGGAGTACTTGGAGCGACGGTTCACCACGGCGATCAGACGTCCCCAGACGAGCTTGCTGCCGGACTGCACCAAGGTGGACAACGCGGAACCTCCCGGACCGCGCACGTCAGTTTCAGTGGTCGGGAGAGTGATCGACTCCATCCACAGACGCTCGGTGGCGACGGCCAGCTCCTGCGGCATCGGGTCGGCCGCCATGTCCCGGGCAACCAGCGCGTCCACCTCGGCGGCGAATCCGGGATCGACCTCGGGAACGGTCATGTCAAACGGGTAGATCTCCTCGTCGTCGATCAGCGGCACGTTCTCCTCGACGTCAGCGATCAGCCTCTCCGTGTCGACCTGCTCGGTGTCGGCCAAGTGCGCCTCCAGCACGACCAGAGCCTCCTGGGACGACTGGTACTCACGCAGCGGAGACGGAACCCCAGTGCAGTCGATGGCGGTCTGCACAACCGACTTGGTGTGGAACTCGGCGGGCAGTTCCAGCCAGCTCCGCATGACCTCGCCACCGTTGACGGCCTCGTCGACCGACTGGTCCTCGGCCAGGCGCTCGTTGTGGGTCAGCGGGTCGATCTCGGTGGCCTGCGCATGGCGCTCGTTGTCGCGGGCTCCGGTGTCCCACTCGGCCACCATCGCAGCCAAGTCGGCCTTGCGCAGCTTGTTCACTTTGGTCCGGGTGCCGGACTCCATGCCCTCGCAACCCTGGTGCACCCGCTCCCGGAGCTGGACCACGGTCTGGGTCATCGCAACCTCGTACAGGTCCTGGTCGTACTCGTAAGAGCCAAAACCCTCAACCTGGGTGGTTTCGCGGTTCGTCATTTTGATCTCCTCGGTTCGGTGCCGGGTCTCCGGCTGGTGAAACACCAGTTTACCATACTGGTAAGGAATCGCATAATCCCTCTCCGAACAAAACGGGCCTCGCGCGTACGCGTGCACGTGGGAGTGCATGCCTAAGCGCGTGCGCCAACGAGAGACATATGAACAGGTGTTCGATCTCGCGCGTACGCGAGGCTGATATGCCCGTGATAGGGTATCCAGATAGGAGGAGTACCCCCAGGGTTTCGCGCGCGAGGGGGCCGATCTCGTAACCTAAGGGTTGTTACTCCTCCCTCTCGTAATAGTATCCCGGACACAGTTCGGCCCCCGCCATAGAGCGGGGGCCGGATCGGCGTATCGTGATCAGTTACAAGGAACCATCTTGCCGTCCTCCATCTTCATGTGCGCGCCGGGCTCGACCTTGCTCAGCTTGACCTAGTTTCCGCAACGCGGGCAGGGCATCAATTCGTCTCCGGGGTTCTTCGGCATCGTGTTCTCCTCGGATCCGGTGAGGCCCCAACTGGCCCCACCAGAACCAAGTTTACCACTACGGTACGAGGGAAACCATACTCCACTCGGGTGATGTCACGGGATGAACCGCATTCGACCGCAGCCGCCCACGAATTCCTCGCAGACGTACAACTTGCGGCGGCCCAGATCGATCAGCTCCTCCCGGATGAAACTGCGCGAGTCCACCTCGCCTTTGCTCCACGCGGGTCGGTCATGGTGGAAGCACTCCTTGCGTCCCCGCGTACGTCGCCACCAGCGCCTGATCATCCCCGGAACCCCTTCGACAGGTAAACGAGGACACCGAGGTAAGTTAGCGAACCACCTACCGCTATCCCGATCAATCCCCAGGCCCATCCCGGCATGCCCAGATACCTCTTCCTGGTGTCTCCTGTGGCCGTCCGTAAATCAGGCAGCCACGGCGGACAGCGCACCCGCTACGGCGTCCTGCAGGTCACCCTCAGCCGTCCCGGAGGACGGCAGTGGCTGTCCGGCCAGCAGCGCCTGTTCCCGGACCTTCTTCGCGTTCTCCTCGATCATCTTGCGGACCTTGTTATCGGGCAGGTCCAGGTACGAGGCAACCCGTTCGATCAGCAAGTCGATGAACCCGTCCGGTACCTGCACGTTCTGCGCCGAACCCAATGAAGCCAGCAGCTCCATCGCCTTCGCCACCTGGTCCGACCCGATTTTTTCGAATTTGAGCAGCGGCACAGGAGCCTTCGGCCCGAAGTTGACCCGGACCAACGGCCGGATGATAAAGTAGTTCACCGTGTTGGCGATTTCCCGAGCTGCCCCGTGCCGGGACTGCAGGAACATACCCGACTGATCGGCCGACAGCGCGTAGCTTCCTGCACCGGACTGCGACGCGGCTCCCGCCAGATCCATCCAGCCTCCGAGAACCGACTGGCTCATCATCCCGTCCAGATACCTCATCGCCGACAGGAACTGATCGGCTCCCGCACCGGACGTGTCCAGGACGTCGAACATCTTTTGGTCTCCGTCACCGGTCCGCGACACTGCGGCCACACCCGAGGACTTGAGTCCGGCGATCTGCTTCGCGTTCTTCTTGGCCTCGGCCGGACCGTTGCCGTAGGCCAGCACGCGCGGCAAGCTCACTCCGTCCAGGAACGTGACCCACAGCAGCATGATCTTGCGCTTGAGCTGGAATGCCCAGTGGGTGACCGACAGATCCGACCAGCCGTACACCGGGTCGCGATGCTGGTTGTTCAGGTGGATGACCGCACGCTCGGGTGGGATCTCCACGTAGCCGCGCCAGTCCACTCCGGGAGTATGACGCTGCTGCTCCCACTCGACAAACTGCTTGAACCCGTCCAGCTCGCCGTTGTCGCGCCTGCGCAGGATCTCGCAGCTACCCGGGGGTCGCCACGCGATTTTACTGTACCCGAGCTTCCCGTCCGGCCTACGAGTCCAGACCATCTCGTGGAAGGTCCGGGCAACAGCGGCGGCGAAGGTCATCTGACCCAGGACCGTATCGAACGGGGTCGTCATTCCTCCCTCGGTCGCCGGACGGAACAGAACATCCTCCACGAATTCGGTGACTCGTCCGGACCGATCCTTGTCCGGCTTGGTGATCGTGGTGTTTGCCTGCCGAAGCGCCATCGTGAGCGCTTGCTCGACCCCGGCAGCCTGGCCGTCGGTCTTGAGCATCTCGATGACGTCGTTGATCCAAGATCGGTCCGGGTACTCCGAGACCCTTCCCTTTTCCAGCTCCAAGAAAGCCGGAAACTCCAACCAGTTGAACAGCGTGCCGCGTTCCTCGTCGATCATCCGCTCGGCGGTCACGCGATCCAGTTCATTCGGAGCCAGGTCGTCAGCCACGGTGAACCTCCTTCTTCTCTTCGGCCAACAGAGCCTCCCGGTACGCGTCACGGGGCCGGGTCACAGCTCGGACCAAGTTCATGAAGGCGTCACGGAACAATCCCTCGGAACGCAGACCGTACCGAGTGGCCTCGCCATCACACGTCGAGTAGACCTCAGCCCACAGCTTGCCGACCTCCTCCTCAGCCAGCTTGATCCGGTCGACCAGCGCCTTTTCCTCGTCGGACAGGACCCGGTACCCGCGCAACGGAGCCGGGGTGCGTTCGGTGTGCTTGTCACTCATCGCTTGGTCTCCTGCTTCTCTCGTTTCGGTACCAAATTGTACGCGAATGCCGACGCCACTAGTGCGTGCGTCAGGAAAGCGAAGTGCCCGGACAGTGCGCCGAACCCGATCAACAGAAGTTGGCTGGCCAGGCCCAGTGCCCAGGCCTGTTTACGAGTCCTCTCGGTCCGTCGTCCGGCCAGCAATACCGAAACGAAGATCATCGGTCCGGTCAGCAGGGGAATCACTTCGGCAAGCGTCATCGTGGTGTCCTTCGGTGAGTAGTGACCCAAATCGGGTTTCCGGCTCTATCCGAGCCGATCCGGACCTGGAGTTCCTCGTCGACGATTCGGGTCTCCGGCTTCATGACGAACGGGTTCCCGAGGCTCTGGCCCCCCGGACATCCCAGGCACGAATCGATCGAATGGCGTCCATGCTCGCACCGGTCCAGGTCTACGGCAGTCCACCGGACCCCGTCCGGCTGTCTCGCTCCGTCATTTTCCTTCCAACACAACACGGCCATCAAGATCCCTTCTTCTTCCTCGCGCGATTTGTTTCCCGATTACCGACGCGTAACATCTACCCCTACTAACTCCTTGTTACTAAGGGGGAGGAGTCACAACCTCTAGGTTACGGGCTCTCTACAGGGGATGTATCCTCGTTACCTGGGGGTTGTTACTCTCCCCTCCCCATCATCACGTCCTGTTACGTAAGGGAGGACAGTTTGGTTCTGTCCGGGGTCTCAAGACCACCCGAAGACTCCTTCATCCTCGTCCACCTGGTCGGTAAACGCGAAAGTGTCCGGGGAGTCCGAGTCCGGCTCGTGATTGAACTCGGAATCGACCAACAAAGTATGACAAGTGGAGTCGGCCAAGTCGGTAGAACGTCCCAGCCGTTTGCGGATGTCGTCCTTCGCTTCCACCAGGATCTTGTCCCCGACAATCCGCCATTTCGGCGCGGTTAGCTCCCCCAGCAAGTCGTCATTCGGCGGGATAGCCAGAGTGGCGTCGAATGCGGGGTCGAGCGCCTCCCGCATCATCCACCACATTGCGGCTCGTTGGTTTTTGAATCCATACAGGCCGGACCTGTCCCGACGCTTGGACTTCTTGCTCGCGTTGAAGGCGATTACGTTCCTCTTCCAGCGCCTCATCAGGTCCACAACACCCGCACCGATTCCGATCGAGTCGATCACAGTGAGGTCGGTCTGGTGGCGCATCCGACGCTTCAGCCGGACCGCTATCTTGGTGGTGTCGGCCAGGTTCCAGGTCACTACCTCGTAGATCACCGAGCCCACCCGTTTGGCCACCGCTGTGAGGTCTGCACCTCCCCTCGCGATATCCGCACCGAATACCTCGATACCCTCTTGTTCGGGCTTTCCGGACCGCTCCCACTCCACCCATCGCTCGTTCGCAGCTTCCACCCAAGAGGTTGGAATGACCGCGTCCGAGTCCTGTATGAAGAACTCTCCTTCAACTCGGTTTTGGTACACCGGAGAACTGAAACCCCACTGCGCGAGACGGTTTTCCGCCCAAACCGCAGACATCCGTCCGGCTTCGATGACCGCACTCTTGGTGACGTGAATCGCTTTCCAGTCCTGGTAACCGAGCTTTTGCTGATGGATGTCGTAGAACCGTCCTTGAGGTTCTCCTGGGGTGCTTTGCGCCAAAGCGTAGGCTTCCCCGTTTCCGTTCAGTGCACCCTCTGCGGCGTCGAAGGTATCCGGACGGATGGCCTTGGACTCGTCGAAAACGAACAGGATGTGGTCGGCATGCGCACCCTCGATCAGCTCCACCCGGGTCGACGCGGCGGCAAATGCGGAACCATACCGGAGCTTGATATTCAGCGACAGGAGTTCTCTGTCCTCTCGCCAGGCAGGCAGACCCAGCCGTTTCCAATCGACCCGGACCGCCCATTTGTGGACCTCCGGCCAAAGATAGTGCTCCAGCTGGTGCCAGGACCCTGCGGTGGTGACGATCTTCCAGTCGATCTTGGAAGACTCTCGGGTGATCGAGAACCAGAGCATGGCCAGAGCGTTGGTGGTGGTCTTGCCTAGCCCGTGTGGACCCCGGACGGCCACACGACGAGTGGTCACCAAGTCGGTCAGGGAGCCGCGCTGGTAGGAGGTCAGGCCCTCACCGGGAGGCCAGATGATGCAGTCGGTAGCGAAACCGACCGGGTCATGGAGATAAAGCTGTGCCCCGGACCGTTCGAACCGCTTGGCGGCGAAGGCGAACGGATCCGGGGCCGACAGCGGAAGAGATGGGCGGGTCACCCGGTTATTGTACCGGAGAGGTAAGGCCAGAACCTAAACGTTGCCTCGGCCCTACCACTCCGGATCGCAGTCGTCGATGTCGGAAGGGACATCCGGGTCGTTGGGGCCGTCCTTCTCGGACATACTCCATTTGGTCTCAGGATCGTCAGGCTCGATTTGGCCGGGGGCAAAGGTGGTCTGATCGGAGGCTGGGACGTAGGCATCCAGGAACTCGGGACGATGCGGGACCACAACGAGGTTGTCGGAAGCGTTCAGGTGGACGGCCTCGGCCCAGGCCCGAGCATTCGCACGCTGATGGGCGGTCCAGCGGACCACCTGCGCCGGACGCACCCGGACCCCCACCAGACCGAGCAGGTCCGACAAAGTGGTCTCATTGGGGTCGCCGTCAGCCTCAAAATGTCTCCCCTTGACATGCGGCCCCCCGCCCACGTGGTGAGCGTTGTTGGGACAGGAGTCCCCTGGTCCGAGCGTCCAGCCGCAAGAAACTCGACGAGCGTGACCCCCCTCCTCGTCGGCCCAGGGCTGCAGGACAACCGCGCGACAGCTTTTGTCCCGAGGACGACCGGACGGAATGAGTGGGGGGTCGGCCACCAGCGACAGGCCCGGAGGAGGACCAGGAAGAGTGACGGACTCGGGCAGCTCGTTGGGGAAATCGGTTTGATGGCCGACCGAAACGGGCAGGTCGGGCTGAGGGTAGTCGGCGTTTCGGTCTTCGTTCATCGACTGCCGGACCCTGTCGACGGCCTCGGTCAGCAGGGAGTGGATGAAGGCCCGAGACAGGCTGTCGGAGACTCGCAGGACCGTACGGTGGCTCTGACCCCGGTACCGCACCGAGACGTCGACGACGGCCAACGGGGACCCCTCGTCGGGGGTGGCGTCGGGAGGCAGGAAGCCTTCGGGAAAGAGGTTAGACATCGGGGTTCTCCTCGGTAGTCGGGGGCAGAGGGAGAGGGAGGTCAGAGAAATCGGAGCCGGTTCGCACCAGGAACAGAGTCCAGTCCTGAGGACTAGTGTGGTAGATCGGAACTTGGTCGACCTCGGTCCAGTTCTCGAACACGTGAGGAGGGCAGATGATCGCCCAGACGGACGGGGTCAGGTAGGCACCGGTGGACTTGATCTGCCTAGAGGTCTCGGCCAGGTAGCGCTTGTTCAGGGACTCGGCAACCTGCTCGATCGGCATACCGGTCAGCATCATCGCGGCGTATCGACTGGTGCCGAACGGCGGACAGGAAGATCCCTCGTCGGAGGGCGGGAAGGTCTCCTTGAGCTTGGCGATCATCTTGGGGTAAGAGTCAGTCATCGGATCTCCTCAGGTTCGCCGGATCGGCTGTAGACCACGATCACCCGGTCAGAACTGCAGTCCCATATCCTCCCGGAGTGCCGGAATCGCTGACCGGGGCGGCCGTCCGGGAGCAACGCGACAGCGGGATAGCCGCAGACCGGACAAACCACCTCGTCTGGTGCGAGACGGACGGGCTGAACGGCCTTCCGAACCTGGACCTCGCCGACCTGATTTTTGGATTTGAGTTGTATCCTCTTCTTCGGGCGTCCGACGCTAGCCATCGATCGGCTCCCGCTCTTCGACGAACCGCAACAGGTTCTCGATCGCGATGTACTGGTCGGCTCCGACTCCCATCGGGGGATTGAGATCGAACCCGTCCCAGTCTCCGACTTTCGACGAGAAGTAGGCTCGCCAGTGATAGAAGTTGGAGTCCGGAGCCATTATCGAGAAAATCCGGTCTCGGTTCTTGTCCAGGTAGTTCCGGATGTCGTTGAACGCCTGGGCCTCCAGCCGGATCTGGGTCGGGCGCTCGTCGAGGTCTGCCCGGGGGTACTCGATCTGGACCAGCGCGCGACGAACGGCCACGGTTGCCTTCCAGACCGAACTGTCCATCGTGTAGTGTCGCTGGTTCCCGTTGTCTGGGAGCTCGATCCGGCACTCGATCCGGTGGCCACGCCAGATCACCGACATCTCCACCCGGGCGATGGTCGAATCGGACAGGAGTTGGTCAGTGGTGCACGGGGTGAACTCAGGGGTAGTCATAAAGCGGCTCTCCTACGGCCCAGTCGGTCGGACCTTCGAAGGTGAAATGGACATTGCCGGGGATCGGGGTCCCGCACAGGACCCAGGCTCGCCGCTCGTCGGGCGAGAGGATCCAGGCCAGCGATCCCGCGTGGCGCTCGGAAAGAAGGGACTCGGCTTGAGAGGCGTCGTTCAATTCCTCGGCCAGCTGGTCCCCGATCGAGGCGAACTGCAGATCAGCTTCCTCGATCGGCCACGCTCCGAACAGCGCGGTGGCGTCCAGGTGCGACAGGGCGGAACTAGTCATCGTCCCACCGTCGCAAGCACGCCCAGAGCGATTACCGTCGCCATGATTGCCCAGAAGGCGAGTATCGGACCCCATCCGGGATCAGGTTCCTGAAGAGGACTCATCGGTCCAGCACCTCCTGGATCTCCCGAGCCAAGCCGTAGGACCGGTTGTATCGGTCTACGATCACGCGGATCTCGTCGAGTTTGCCGGACAGTTTCAGGATGCGCTGGTTGGTCTTGTAATCCTGGAACTCGGCGACGGACATGCCGTCTGTGAGGTTCTGCTCGTTTCCCATCAATGCACCTCGTCCGGCTGGACCCAAATCGGGTATCCCTGAGGAGGGTCCTGAACAAACATAGTCCAGAACTTTCCGAGGTGCCGAATCGTGACCCCGGACGTACCGCCCGCAGTCGCCCGAGCCAGCGCACGCTTGGCCATCCCGGACCCATCGAAGTGCCAACCGGACGGGCCTTCCCCGGGCGACCCCGTGTGACGCTCTCCGGTGTAGTCCAGCCGCACCCTATACATCCACTTGCCGGAAGGCTTGAACAGGTGCGCCTCGACTCGGGTCCAGTCTCGTCCCGGGTCAGGCTCTTCGAGGGTGAGGTCCGGAATCGGCTGCTCGCGCAGAATCCCCAGAAGCCTCCGGACGTCCAGTTCAGGCTGGTCGGAAGCGATCTTCTCGGCTACCGAGTCCATCGCCTGGAGCTTCTCACGGAGGTTCTTGACGGTTTGATCAGCGTCGTACAGTTTGTCCCAGTCCTGGAACTGGTCACGAGCGTTGGCGTAGCCTCGGTTGTACTCCTCGGAAGCCCGGGTCCGCTCCTGGTCCCGGATCTGGGCGATCATCTCGGTCTGGGCCGCCATCGTCGCGGCGATCGCCATTACGGCCGGATCCGATCCCCCTGCATTCCGGGCTTCTTCGTACCAGGACTCTGCTTCTATTCTGTAGTCCATCTTCCCTCTCTCAGTTTCCGGTCCAGAGCGCCATCGCCAGGACCAGGGACAGCACCAGGCGCCTCAGCCCAGGCACCAGTCCCGCTCTCGCCAGGAGTCGTAAGCCGAATCCGGGTCGTCGATGTCTGCCGGACCTCTCTCGGACGTGTCCGGCAAGCAGTCGCGCACGACCCAGTTGGTAACTGGACATCTGGTCTCCTCGATCATTTCGCCGCCCACCCGAGCGCGAACACGATGAGCACCAGACCCGAGCCTACGGCGACCACGGTGCGCCACCAAGGAAAACGCCCCACCTCCCAACAAACCCAGACGATGAAGCCGATGAGGACGGCGACGAGCGTAAGAGTTTTGCGGGAGGAGGGGCGTAGTGTCCGGGTCCGGCGTGTCATGCCAGGATCTTACCACTCCGGTAAGACCTGTGTCTACTCGGTCCTCCAGGCTTGGGCCAGGCCATGAGCGAGTTGGAACCCCATATCGTCTACGGCTACGAAGAACGCGGAGTCAGGCGGGATTCCGTCGGCCATCATTTCGTGCGCCCGACGGATTGCGAGGTGGCACTCCCGACGCAGCCACATCTCCATGACTTTGATCATCTCGGGAGTAGCGAAAGGAGCCCGGTCCTTGGACATCGATTCGGCTGTGTCCAGCATCCAATCGAGCAGTTCAGAATGCTGATCCGGGTTCTCGTCCTCTACGGGCGGTTTGCTGTTGAACACCTCGGGCTTACCTCTCTGGTCAATTCGAGCAGTTGTGGCTGTCTCTCGGTCTCCTGTCCGGGTAACAGCCCTAGGATCTCCAGGACTTGAGCAATCTCCTCGTGGGTGTGCCCGGATGCATGCATGGTCCCAGCCACGTTCAACCGGGCGCGATGGTCCTGTTCGGGGCCGGTAGAGTGGAAGGGGATAGAGGTGTTGAGATCGGTCGGATGGCTCACAGAGAACGGACTCCTTCCAGAACGGTGGGGGACGGAGTGGAAGCGGTCAGTTGCCGAAGGACGTTCGGAACCAGCGTGGGGACCAGAGCCCATTGTCGCTCGGTCAATCCCAGCCCGTTCAAGATGGTTTCCACCGCGTCGGCCAGTTTGGTTCCCTGCTCCTCAGCGATATTGACCAGTCGCTGCTCGACCCCCGCATGCAGGCAAGCCGCAGCCGCCCGGATCAGCTGGTTTCGTTCCGACATGTATTGACGAAGCCATCCGTCGACCTCGGGCGGAATCCCAGCCGGACGATTGATCTTGATTCCTCCCTTGCCATCGTCCTCGACCAGTTCCTCCAGTGGGACGTTGAACTGGGAGATGACTCGACCGAGCCAGTCCACGTGTCCAGCTGTCCGGTTGACCTCGTCCAGTAGGGCCTGGATCGGACTGGTCTCGATCGGCTGGCCGTAGAACACCATCAGCTCGTCGGCCATCTCGATAGCGGCGGCCTTGCGCCCGGTCGGGGTCGAGCCCATGTGATAGGCGCAGGGGCCGTAACCGACGTGATCGGTGTTCCACCCTGCGGCCAGAGAGCATCGAGTCCCATCCGGCTTCTGGGCTCCACACTTCTTGTCGCCTGCCGGACCCTCCTCCAGGTACTCCGAGTGCATCGAAGTCCGAGGCTCTCGCTTGCGCCGTCCCTTGGCCGATCGCTGAGGAGGGGGCAGACTCTTTTCCTCTTCGGTCTCGGGTTCTCCGGGAGTATCATCAGGCATGAACCCCCGCATGGGCGGAGACGGCTCCGACTCGTCTCCGACCCACGGGGGTGCCGGGGGCTTTTTAGGCACCACTGCTCCCGAACCCGGATTCCCCCCGGTCGCTCGGTGCCAACACATCCACCGGGACGGCGCGCAGGAACTCGGCAACGTTGGGGAACGGTATGAGCTGGGCGATCCGCTCGCCCTTCTTGACCGTGTAGGTGTCGTTCCGAAGAGACCGGACCCCCGCGAACAGCGGCCCCCGGTAACCCGAGTCGATGACCCCGGTAGTAACCAACAGGTCCAGCTTGCGAACGGTCGAGGAGCGCCCGGTAATCATCGCCCAAATCCTGTCCGGAAGCTGCACCGAACACCCCATCGGCACGTCGACGAACTCGTGCGGAGGGATCTCTGTCTCCTCCAGCGCATACAGGTCGTACCCAGCATCACCCTTGTAGGCTCGGGTGGGCAGCGACGCCCCGGGGTCGAGCCGGACGTACATCGATTCTGACGGCTCTGGACGCGGTCCCTTGGCGCGAGAGTTGATCATGGCTCGCAGTTGCCGGGCCTCCGGAATTCCGAACGTCTCCGTGGCTCGAACGAACGGTTCGTCGAGGGGGAGCGCCCAGGAAGAGAGGAACTGGTGACGATCCCCCACCAGGTGGATCGGCTTGCCCTCTGATCTGGCCTGTTCGATTTCCATCGGCACCCCGATCGAGGTCTCGCCCACCCGAGGCAGGAAGGCAATCAGCGCGGCACACTCAGTCAGTGCGCGGCGATTGATCCGGCCTACCACCGGAGACACCTGCGCCGGGACGGGAAACTTGAACGCGTAGCTCGGGACATACGCCCCCAGGTTGTAGTCCTGCAGGGGGGAGGCCACGTGGTCCAGGTAGTCAGTCGGTCTCCCAATCCCGAAATCGATCGGATGGGCCAAGTAGACGAACTCGGTTTTCAAATCTCCTCCTCGGGGTAGTGGTGGTCGATGACCTTTTTGAGGAGTCCTACCACCTCGTTCATGTCCACGCTTTCCCAGCCTCTGCGCAGTCGCAGCTTCGGGACACTCGTCCGGATGTGGATCTCCTCGGACGCGTAGCCGACCTCGATGTAGCACTCGCGGTCGTCCCCGAACTGTGCCCGATCCACTCGAACTTGTTTGAACTGCATCTCATCGGCCAGCAGCCAGATGTCCCGGATCACCCGAGGAACGGTCAGCTCTAGGTTGTCCATTACTCCCCTTCCTGGGAAGCTATCCGATCCATCCGGTTGTTGAACAGCCTGGTCTCCAGGGCGGCCATCAGCCGCCAGGTGGCGTGCAACAAGTGGTCGTCGGAGACGTCCCCGAGACGATCGGCCATCAGGTGAGCGAACGCGTGATCGATGTGATCGTTCTCGGCGATCCCCCGCCAGTTGCCCGGACCGTACTTGTCGTCCCCGTACTTCTGGAGTTTGGCCAGTTCCCATAGCGCGTGCAACGGCATCGTGGTGAACACGGCCGGGATGGAGGACTGTTTGGCCCCGTTCGAATTTTCGATCACGGGCGAATCCGGACCCATCCCGGAGACCTTCTCCGGCTGGTCGCCGAGTCCAGGATCGTCGTCCGCCACATCCGGTGGTTCCACCCACTCGATGCACTCGCACTCGTAGCACGGATGGGGAAACTCGTTAACTGCGTGATTGGTAGCCGTGTGTTTGCACCCGTTGCGTCCGCAGTAGATCTTCTCCCCGAAACCTCGCTCGACTCGGGTCTCCAAGGTGTAACAAACCCCGGTATGACTCCCCCCGAGAGAGGTCGGCAGAGCCAACAGGCAAGCCTCCTCGCCCGGAAACCCGATCGGCGGAACACTTCCGGGCACGATGTTTTGTAAGTGGCGATTCTTGATCACTGCTCGTCCAAGAAAATCGAGGAGTCCGGTCCGGTCCCCAGAACGTACACCCGAGCTCCGGTCTGCTCCTTGACGGCCTCCGACCAGCCGAGGACTCCCGCGACCAAACGGTCCGGGAGTCCTTCCAGAGAGGTCCGTCCTTCCAGATCCGGAAACACGTGGTCGGCCATGTTCATCCATAGCCGGACGTTCCGAACCCCGTTTGCCCAGACAGCCTGCCTGACCAGGCCCGGGTCCCAGGCACCGACCCGCCGAATCTTGTTGGTGACCGTGGTCCGCTCCGGGGGCAGCCCCAAGGCTTCCCAGCTGGTCTCGTACTTGAGAGGCCCCGAGTCTCCCGCGACCCGGATCGGGTATGGCCGGACCACCACCCACACCTCCAGCTCCGCGTCCGGGAACCGCCAGGTGGATATCCCAACATCGGCCAAAGCGTCGCATGCCCGGCAGTCCGCCGACGTGGTTTTCGGGTAAAACTCGGTGTGCAGACCCAGACCATAGCCCTGGGCGGCTTCGATCTGGACCGTCTCCGAAGACTCCAGGAACCGGGTGGCGACCTTAGCCACGTCCGACTCCACCAGACGATCTCCCGAGTAATCCTCGTACGCGTCGGTGAAGGTTTTCGCGGTACGGTGGATTCGGTCCATCCGGGCAGCCCCGATCCCCTTTCGGGTCGAGCCCCAGGCCAGAGCCTCGTCGCCCTCTTCGACCGCGATGTGCGCGGTTTCCAGGACGGTGGCAGCCGGATCGACGATCACGCACGGGACCCCGGTCTCCTTGGCCTCCGCTTCGATCAGTTCCATCTGGACCAGAGAACGAGCCGCTACGGCGACGGTTGCCTTACGGTTCACGACCGAGGCAACCGGAACCTGTCGGAGCTTGAACTCGAATGGACCCTGGTTGCCGTTTTCGGCCAGATTGGCCGGTTGTCCCCATGCGGTGTGACCCGCGTTCGGGCCGCCCGTCCGGACAGCCAGCATGAACCCCTCGCGCTTGGCGAGTTCAGCCGCACAGTGCCCTTTGCCCTCGGAGCCGAATTGGCCCCCGACAATCACCTGAATCTTGCCCGCCATTACTGGCCCCTCTCAGTGGTAGTGGTCCGGATCTTACCGTCGCGGTACATGGCGGTCAACTGAGCGTGTGCGTCCACGTAGGCCATCCCCTTGCCCTGCAACGCGCGCATCTCCTCAGATGTGTCGACGTACCCGGACGGATGTCCTGGGTCACTCCAGGACAAGCCAGATACCAGGACGGCGGTACGGAGCAAGATCGTACACACCAGATGCAGCAGGTCCGGCACCGCTACCCGCTCCACCGAGCTGTGGGACAAATCGTGCTCCCCCCACTGAACGACCCCGAGCTGCAGAGTTTCTGCTAGAGACCTGGCCATCCGTGCCAGCCCCCGGATGTTCTCGGCCACAACCGGATTGACCTTGTGGGGCATCGCCGACGAGCCGACCTGGCCATTAGCGGCCACCCGCAGTTCGCCGATGCCCTCCTGGGCCAACAGCCACACCTGGGTTGCGATCGCTTCACAGACCGTGGCCAGCCCCGACATGCAGTGCGCCCAATGCGCCAACCTGTCCCGAGGAACGATCTGGGTGCAGGTGGACTCCCGGAGCCCCATCTCAGCCAAGGCCAACGACTCTCCAGCGCTGAACGTCCCGACCGGTCCGGACAGCTTCCCGGTATCCAACCAGTCGAACTGAACCAGAAGCCGAGTCCAGGCCCTTTCCGTCATCTCGGCCAGAACCGACCAACGCAAATGAGCTGGCATCGGAGCGGCCAACTGACCATGGGTTCGGCCGATCGTCTCGTGCACCCCCAGTTCATCGACGAACGCGTGGAGGGTCTCGATCAGGTTAACCGCTCTCTCCCGAACCACGTCTCGGCTTTGCAGTAGACCCAGGGCCATGGCGGTGTCCACCACATCCGAGCTGGTCAACCCGTAGTGGAGCCCGGATCGGATTTTCGTTATCAATTCCGGGTCGATGTGGTCCGGATGTCCCGGGTCGCGGGCGGTCAGAATGTTGGCGTCCAGCGCCCGAAGGAACGCGGCCACGTCGTGCCCGGTCTCCCGTTCGTAGTAGTCCACCTGGGCCTTGATCGGGGGATACACTTTGTCGTTCAAAGCGTCGGCAATCTCCGGTCCAGCAACCTGACGAAGGTGCGCCACCTCTACCTCGAACCAGCGCCGGTAAGTGGCCTCCTCCGACCACAAACTGGATATTTCCTTGTCCTCGTACCGTTTGATCACGCTGCCTTCTCCTTCTTCCAGGGTTCGACGTCGACCCCACCGGGGATCTCGAACCAGTCTTTCCACATGTCTCGCGCGATGTCCGCGCATTCCTCGGCCAAGGCTCGCATTCCAACAGGCAGCATCACCAGCAAAGCGTCATGGATCTGGAGCAGCAATCCCGCGTCGGACGGGATCCCTCGACTCATGAGCAAGTCGTCGGCTTCACACATCCACGCCTTGGTGAATAGCCCGATATTGCCCTGCACTTTGTTGTTAAAAGCCTTATGGAAATCGTGGTACAGAACCTCTAGTTTGGTGAAGTAGCGCCAGTAGTCCTCTCGAATCAAAATCCGGTGGTCGTATTCGGCCGATTTCATGTGCACATCGATCGCCGGACGAAACTCGGGGTACAGCTCGTGCCAATCCTCGATCAGTTTTTTGACTTGGCAGTTCTTTCGGTTGCATCCCCGCTTGCCGTTTACACAGATGTGATCCGGTTTCTCCAAATCCAGACCAGAAGTCTTGCGCAGGTCCTTCCTGAAAGAAGTGTGACCGATCCCGAAAATCAGTGAGAAGTTCGAGCGCTTGCCAATGACCGACCGTGCCTTGTACCACCCCGGGTCAGAAGGTCCCTTTGCCAGACCCAGACCGATGGCGGTTTCTCCATGCGGGTCTCGGTTCTCGGCAATGGTCTCCCACATACGTTCGCACCGGGCGAACTGGGTGGCCACCCGCAGCTCAGCTTGCATGAGGTCCATGTGCCACAGCTCGAACCCCTCGGGGGCCTCAATCAGCGCCCGAGGCGACGGAGCTTCGGCCAGAATCTGCGCTCCCGCAGCCAGCATACGGTGATCATGCGGGATCGCCATCATGTTCGTTCGTTCACACGACGCCCGCAGGGTCGCGGTTCCTAGTTGCCGGAATCTGGTGCGCAGCCGACCGTCCGGACCAAGAAACTCCGCATACCCTCGGTAGTATCGGCCGTTGGCGTCCTTTAGCTGCCGGAGTCGATAGAACTTGCGCGCGTGCGGAACATCCCGCTGGTCCAGCTGTTCTAGCACCTCCGCGTCCAGACTGGGGTTTCCTTCCGGAGACGTCTTGGACGGGTCAGTCATTTTGATCGGTTCCAGCCCGAGGCAATGGGTGCCATTCTCCAAGACGTCGGAACTAAAGAAGAACTGAACTGCTCCCGGATTGGTAGTCCGGAACGGCAGTTCCTTCTCCAGCTCCGTAACCACGGCATCGATCTTGTCGGCCCAACGCAGAGACTCGGTTGCGTTGTAAGGGACCCCGCGTCGCTCCTGTCTGACAAAACAGTCCAGGTGCCGAAGGTACTCGTGCATCTTGGTCATCCGGGCCTCTCCTCCCCGGAACCGCAGATACTGGAGACGAGCCAGCCGGATACCCTTCCGGACGTCTTCCAACAGGTACGGCTTGATCACCGACCAGTCGGCCAGGTCGTACCGGGTCGCGGGTACTCCACGCGCTTTCAGGTGTTCCTTGAGGGCGTCCTGCTCCTTTGGAGCCTCCCCGAACAGACGCTCGGCGGTCTCCTTGAGTCCCTTTAGTTCTCCTGGGTCGAGAATCGAGTTACCCAGGAAGGTGCACCAGACCCCTTTCTCGATCAGGTCCACCCCGGAGGTGTCCGGCCATGGACCGTGCCCGGCCATGATGACCTCGAACATCAGGTTGTGGGCGGCTATGTCGTTCTGGGTCAGCCAATCGCAAAGCGCCCTCCACTGATCCGGACCTAGGTTGGGATTTGGTTCCAGAACCTCCTCCGCCGTGAGCTTACGCTTGGTCTTGCGGTACTTGGGATCCCCCGCCTTCGCTCCGGTGGTTTTGCTGTCATTCTTGTAGTATCCGGCAATCTCTTGGCCTTCTTCCCACCCAAACCGGGCGGTTTCTGCCTCGGGCTTGCCGTACAGGCCTTGAGTGAAGGGCCAGGCGTACGACACCACCTCTCCCCGGAATCGGAACGCCACACCCCCACAGGAAATCCGGGCGCCATCATCCGGGTATAGTCCAGAAGTCTCCCAGTCCAGGAAGACCGTCCCCGGCACGTCCGCTGGATCCGGTAGCTCCGAGGGCAGCAGGTCATCTCTTAGGGACACACCAACTCCCGTCCCGAGACCTCGCGAGAGAGCCTCGTTGTTCACCCTTCTTGCACTCGGAAAGCACTTCTTGTGGGCTTCTCTTCAAAATCTCGGCGATCTCCTGAACTCGGGCGTAACCCCGTGCCGAGACCAGTCTCTCCACCTCGTCGAGAAGCTCCACCTTCGGGGTTTCCGGATCCGATCCTAGGTCCTCCTTGGTGACGATGTGCCAACGTCCGGTGTCCCGCATGAACTCCATCTGATATTGGCAGTCCTCAACATCGCGTGATTCGACCCGCATTAAGCCGCCCGTAGATCCCCGTTCTCGGGTCAGGTACAAGATGGTGTCGGCCGCGCCGGTCACGCCCTTGGTACCGGACACCATGTTGAGGAAGTCCTCGTCTGTTTTCTTCCGGTCATGGTGGGTGACCAAGACTCCGATCCCGTAATCGTCAGCAATCTCTTTCAAAATCGAGACAGCGGCATAGTCGGCCTGGTACATTCCGGCCTTCTCATCTCCTCCACCCCGGACTTTTGCCAGAACGTCCACCATGACCACCCGAGCCTGGGGATGAACGTCCAGCCAACGCTCGATCTCTTCCTTCCCGCCCTTCTCGATCGGAGGGAGGTCCAGCCAGACGTCCCCCGCTAAGTGGGCGGGGAAGGCCAGGCCCTTAGTGACCTGCCGGAGCCTGGAGTACAGACGCCTCTGCGGGTCCTCCAGGGCCAGATATAGGTTCGGGGTGGGATCGATCTGTTGCCCCCAGTCAAACACCTCCTTTGGCTTCCCGGATCCTAACGCGGCCAGCAGGTTGATGTTCCACCAGGACTTTCCCACCTTGGGAGCCCCCACCAACAGGGATAGCCCCTCAGGTATCACGCCCGGGAGAACCCAACGGAGCGGCTCGGGATGGGTTTCCATGACCGACAGGACCGACCAGCGGGTCCGGCGCACGGACTTCATCTGGACGGATTCCAGCTGGTCGAGCTGGTATCCGGCGTTCAGGTGGTCGGTCACGTCCGACTTGGCCTGTGGTGTGGCCGACTGGGTCATCCGTACCGAGGTCGCCGAGTTGATCAGTAGCCGCGCTACCGCCCGGCCGTAGGCCCGCCCTGGTTTGTCGTTGTCGCATACGATCACGACGTCGGCACCCTCGAAGTACGCCGCCCAGTCCGGGTCCAGGGGTCGGTTGGCTCCTCCCGCGTTGGTGGTGGCTACCTCCCCCTCTTTTTCGATCGAATGAACATCCCGCTCGCCCTCGACCCAGTATATGGTTCGGCCAGCCCGGACAGCCTCGATGACGGCTGGGAGCCGATAGGGCACCCAAGCCATGTTCTTAGGGAGGCTGCCGACCTTCCCGTCTTTTGTGGCCATCCGGAAGTCTTTGGGTTCGAACCGGATGTTGTGGTACAGAACGATCCCGACCTCATCCGTGTAGGTGTACCTCTCTACCTCCTTCCCCAGCTCTCCCTTCTTGTTGTTGGACTCGGATCGAGTGGCTCCCGTCCTTGTGGATTGAGGTTTGGGCGAACCCCCACTCCGTGTTCGGGACCCTCCCTTTAGCCTGAAATCGCCTGCCGATAGCTCTAGCTCCTCGACGATCTCGTCGAAGGTGCATCCGGCGAAGCACCGGGCGTAGATCTTCCCGGCTTCCTCATTCTTCCTCAGAGACAGAGACGGCTTGTCATCCGGGTGAGCCGGACACAACATCTTCACTCTGTTGTGTCCGGCCGACACGGGGGCCTTACCGGTTCTCGTCTCGATCACTTCACAGATGTAATCGAACTGATCGGCCACGACCGTACCCCGTTCTACTGTGTGCCGGGGTGGACTAGTCGCCGTCCAAAGTGACCCCGATCAGGTCCCGGTTGTCCGGATTGGTGGGGTCGAGGTAGTCCTGGACCTTGGTCTTGCCTTTGCCCTTGTTCTTTCCCTTGGTCTGCACCTCGATGGAACAGTCCAGGATGACATACGCGGGGTCGGCCTCGTCTTCCCCCGCTTCGACCAGCTCGTCGGTGTCGCTGTCCGGCTCGAATCCAAACGCCTCGAACAGGGCCGCCCACTTCCAGCCTGCTTGCGGAGCGTACGAGATGTACTCCCAGACCTTGTACCCTTTGACGTTGCGGGGTTCGACGACCTCAAAAGTGAGATCTTGTCCGGCGTAACCAGAGTCCTTCTCGTCGGTCTCTTCCGCTTCGGTCATCCGAGCCAGAACGTACCCCTCGAACGCCTTGCGGTTCCCTCCCCGCTCGATCTCGCCGTTGGCGATCGCGTCGGAGGTCTCCTTGGGGATGCGTGGCATGTCTTCCCTCTCTTCAGTGATAAATCAGCCCGTGCACGATGTCCTTTACCGTGATCGGGCAGTCGTCGGTGAATCCGCCCGGACAGAGGTCAGAACGGGGGCTCGTCGGAAAATCCGGACGCCTGCTCGGCCTTGCTCGCTCGTTCAGCAGCCGCTCTCCGAGCGGGACCGCTTTTGGTTCCCTCCGTGTCGGCCTGGACCTCGGCCTTGGCAGCCTTGGCGGCTCGATCCGCAGCAGGTTTGCGACCGGACCGTCGCGGAGCGGGCTTGGTTTCCTCCTCACTCGAAGGGTCCGGGGGCTGGACCTGGTCCGAGCCAGGCTCCTCCTCCGCACTCGGCTCCGGTTCTTTCGACGCAGCCGCAGGTGTCGACGAACGGGCAGTGCGCCGACCACCCCGTTTTGGGGGTTCAGGGTCGTCCTGTTCTCCCGCCAGTGGCGGACCGTCCGGGGTCCCGTCCTGGGTGTGGTAACGCGCTTCGTCTGTCGGCCCGTAGTGCCCGATCCCGTCCTCGTCAGCCAAAGACCGCCTAGTCAGCACCCCCTCGGCTCCGCCTGGCATCCGCTTCTGGGCTGGGTCACGGTTGGGGTCCAGCTCCCCGTGCACATATGCCCAGATCCGATCGAACGTGGGGTCGACCAGTTCCACGGGCAGCGAAAACATCCGATCCTTGCCGCGCGAGTCCTCGGTGGGCGTCGTTCGGCCGTAGTAGGTCGCGTCGTCCAGGACATGTGTCCGGATCACCACATCCACGTAACCCAGCAGCGCGGTTGCCAGAGCGGGGTTGACGGCCGGACCGTAGTGGACCTTCTCGCCCTTCCGCTTCTTGTCCACATCGCGTCGTTCCAGAGCGGTGACCAGGAAGTGGCAGGGCAGCGTCCGGTACTTGCGGAGTAGCAGCCGGACCTGGTTCGTCATCTTGGCGTAGTCATCGCCCTCAGTTTCGAACCGATCCCGCAGCGTGATGTTCCCGGACCTGCCCGCCCGGCCCTTCTTGGATCGCTGCAGGATCTCGGCCGTTCGACGCATGTCGTCTTCGATCACGTTGTCCAGCAACTTTTCGAAAATCGCCGTGATCGAGTCCCAGCCGACCGCTCCCCACGACTCGGGATCGGCCTCCAGATCAGCCTGGAGTTTGTAGAACAGTCTCTCCAGGCTCTCGAAGTCCAGTTTCTGACCCGGTTTCGGGAACACCATGACACGCTTGGTGTCGATCCCCTGCTTGCCCAGGGGAGTGGCCTTGGCCCCGCCCTCCGCGTTGATCAGCAGCAGGTTCCCTTTGACCTTCGGAGCGAGCTTGGTGGCCATGACCCGAGCCAGGTTGGTAGTCTTCCCGGTGCCTTCGGCCCCCCACCACAGGATCGATAGGAACTCGTCCGCGTCGGCGAGAGAGCCGAACTCGAACTCCCCTGGATTATCCGCGTACGAGGGCCTGGTCCAGTCCTCGAACGCAGCGGGGCTGTCTGGGTCAGACACGTCAGCCGACTCGCCGTTGTTCTCCGCCCGTTCGGCTGCCCGTTCGGCCGGAGTCTTGCGCCCGGATCGACGCGGGGGTTCTGGCTCGTCGGTCACCGAGTCATTGTACGATACTTCGGCTGCCGTTTCCTCAGACCCGAGGTTTTCGGTAGGCTTCGGTGCGGCCGTGGCCGCTCCCTTGCGTGGCATGCGCCACCCCTCTCTCTGTATACGGGCTGCTGATCTTACCACTACGGTAACCCGCGTAGCGGTCATTGCCCGTGCTTTGCTCCCTGTTCCAGCCCAAAAGACCGGAGGATCCCGTCTACCTTCCTCGGATCGGTGTTGCGTCGCATCCGCAGGTGCGGCTCTTTGAAGTCACACTTCCACCCACACGAACGCGGGTCCGGTGCGGAGTATGGCCGTTTTCGGTTCCTCGGAGACAGCATCGCGTAGATCGTGTCCACCGCGTCCAGCTCAATCGCACGAAGCTCGGCCGGAGTCCGGATTGAGTACTTGCGATCGAACCTCTCGTCGAGGGTCATTGGCCGTTTGAGCTGCTTGGTCTTGACTTGATTGACCAGCTGTCCCCGGACATTTTCCCCAAGACGCTTCCAGGCCACGGTATACAGCCCGAACTGGTCGGACAGATCGATGTCCATTTGCCCCATTGGCTGGGCGGTCGATTTATGATCGACCACAAAAATCCCCCGCATCGACCTAATTCGAGCCAAGACATCCGTGGTCCAGCTGTACAGGATCGGTCGCCGAACTCCGTCCACCTCGATCACCAACGGTCGGTCGTCCTCGTCATGGAACGGGACAACTAGTCTCTCCTCGACCGATAGAACCTCCAGCTCGGAGTCCAAGCCGTACTTTTCGACATAACCGTCGTACATCCACCAGAGCGTCTCGGTCTGCTCCGGGTTGGTCTCCTCTATTGTGTCCGCGACGAGATCCGCGAGTTCGTCCTCGTGGACAGGAGACCCCTGCGCGGCACAGTCCC
>Ga0157377_10000168_pt1 | contig 39133 bp, 34 predicted proteins | sample M55metaG_FD_121116 | JGI IMG/M metagenome (GOLD analysis project Ga0157377, IMG submission 121116) | Miscanthus rhizosphere microbial communities from Kellogg Biological Station, Michigan, USA - M5-5 metaG | ecosystem: Host-associated > Plants > Roots > Rhizosphere > Soil | place: USA: Michigan...
GACCGCGGGCGAGATCACCGTCCGCGCCGAGGCGCCGGTGCTCGACACTTCGTCGTCCACGCTCGGCACCAACCTCGACACGCGCGCCATCGAGACCCTCCCCATCGCCACCCGCAGCTACGCCTCGATCGCTCAGGTCGTCCCCGGCGTCTCGCAGGATGCGAACACCGACCCGGCGGCGCGCACCAGCATCACCGTCTACGGCTCCTCCGGCGCCGAGAACTCCTTCTACATCGACGGCGTGAACACCACCGGCATCGAGTACGGCTTCCAGGGCAAGGAGCTCAACTTCGAGTTCGTGCAGGAAGTGCAGGTCAAGACCGGCGGCTACGAGGCGGAGTACGGCCGTTCCACCGGCGGCATCATCAACGTCATCACCAAGTCGGGCGGCAACGAGTTCCACGGCGACGCCTTCACCTACTTCGAGCCCGACTCCCTGCAGTCGGACGCCAAGGACGTGGTCACCACCAGCGGCACGCCCACCGCCTTCACCAAGAAGGACCTCGGCGTCGACCTCGGCGGCTTCATCCTCCGCGACAAACTGTGGTTCTTCGGCGCCTTCGACGCCCTGCGCGAAGACCGCACCCTCGAGCTGGGCGGCGAGGAGCACGACTTCGACATCCGCAACAACTTCGCCTCCGGCAAGCTGACCTACAACGTGGCCACGAACCACTCGCTGGTCGCGACGTACCTGCAGGACCCGCGCGTGCAGGCCGGCGCCATCAGCGACAACAACCACTCGCTCAACGGCGACCCCGACACCTTCCTCGGGCGCCTCGACACCGGCGGCCGCGACGCCGCGCTGCGCTACGACGGCCTCTTCGGCGGCAGCTGGGTGGCCACCGCGCAGGGAGCGCGCCATCGCGAGACCAACTCCGTCGGCCCCGCCTCCGACGCCGGCGACCAGGTGCAGTTCCGCGACGCCGCCAACGACTTCCGCCAGACCGGCGGCTTCGGCCTGATCCAGAGCAAGAAGTTCGAGCGGAAGTTCTACGGCGCCTCGCTCGACAAGCTGGTCGGCCGCCACGAGATCAAGGGCGGTCTGGAGTACGAGGACGAGACCGCCGACGTCATCAAGCGGATGTCCGGTGGTCAACAGGTTGACGTCTTTGCCGACCCGGTCGACCCCACCCGCAAGATCTACCGCCACTTCTACTGGACCACCGCCGGCGCCACCGTCGACAGCGCGCCGGTCTTCATCCTCTTCGCCCGCCCCGGCCACCGCAACACCACCATCTACCTGCAGGACCGCTGGTCGCTCGACAACCTCAACATCAACTTCGGCGTGCGGTGGGACCGCCAGCGCATCGACGACGCCGGCGGCATCACGCAGATCGACATGAAGAAGGACTACGCGCCGCGCCTCGGCTTCGTCTGGGATCCGAGCGGCGAGCACCACGACAAGGTCTACGGCTCCGTCGGCCGCTACTACGAGCAGATCCCGATGGACCTCGTCATCCGCTCGTTCTCGTACGAACGGCAGCCTCGCATCATCAACTTCAGCCCCACCAGCACCACGCCGAACGCGCTGGCCGAGGCGCACTTCGACACCCCCTCGGCCATCCTGGGCGGCTTCACCGAGCCGTCCGATCCCGACCTGAAGAACCAGTACCTGACCGAGGCCATCCTCGGCGGCGAGCACCAGATCGGCGAGAGCCTGGCCGTCGGCGTCAAGGGTGTCTACCGCAGCTACGGCCGCGTGGTGGAGGACTTCCTCTGCGCCGACGACGGCACCTACTGCATCGGCAACCCGGGCGAAGGGATCATGAAGCGCGTCTTCACCCTCGACTACTCGCAGACCGTCGAGGCGCCGAAGCCGAAGCGGACCTTCAAGGGCATCCAGTTCGACGCCACCAAACGCTTCTCGCACCGCTGGCAGGCCATGGCCTCGTACCTCTGGTCCAAGCTCGACGGCAACTTCGACGGCGAGTTCGCGCCGTTCACCAACATCGGCGCCGACCCGAACATCTCCGCCGCGTACGACTACTACGACTTCTTCACCAACGGCAGCGACCTCTCGCGCATCACCAACAAGGGACCGCTGTCGAATGACCGCCGCCATCAGTTCAAGGTGTCGGGCGTCTACAACACCACCTTCGGGCTGACCATGGGCCTCGCCGCCTACTGGCGCAGCGGCACGCCGCTGACGCGCTACGGCTACTCCGACGCCTACGGCCGCTACGAGTTCTTCCTCACCCGCCGCGGCGCCGAGGGCCGCACGCCCGACAACTACGAGGCCGACGTGCACCTCGGATACCCGATCGCCGCCGGCCCCGCGCGCGTCAACGTCATCCTCGACGTCTTCAATATCCTCAACGCCCAGCGCGCCGTGCTGCTCGACCAGCGCTGGGGCTTCGAGGAGGCCGACAACGCGCGGACCACGCCGAAGAACACGAACTACGGACAGCCGGTGCTGCGCACCGCGCCGCTGTCGGCAAGGCTGGGAGTGCGGCTGTCATTCTGACGTGCATCCAGAGCCCTTCTCCCCGCTCCGCGGGGAGAAGGTGCCGCGAAGCGGCGGATGAGGGGCTTCGCAGGGCCGCTTCGAGCATGAACGGTTGCGGAGTCTCGCGGTCGCGAGGTCGCGCGGCGGAGCACCGCGAGACCGCGAGACCTCGCAACCTCACACCCGGAAGCGCGATAACCGGAAGTGCTTGATGACAAAAGGGTTCACCGGCCTGTACTTCGCTTGCCCCACCCTGGGACATCGATGTCCCAGCCTTGCGCATCGCTTGCACCACCCTGGGACATCGTTGTCCCAACCCTGTGCATCGCTTGCCCTACCCTGGGACATCGTTGTCCCAGCCTTGCGCATCGCTTGCCCCACCCTGGGACATCGTTGTCCCAGCCTTGCGCATCGCTTGCCTCACCCTGGGACATCGCTGTCCCAACCCCGCGCATCGTTTGCCCAACCTGCGCACTTGTACAGCAAGCGGGGCGAGGGGCTCTCGAGACTGTAGAATCCCGCGCGCATGACCATCGCCCTCGAAACCGACACGCTCGCCCTCTCGAAACTGGCCCGCGGCCTCACCGGCTCGGAGATCCTCAAGATCGCCGGCGAGATCCGCACTTTGTGCGAGCACGGCCGCGAGATCTGCAACCTCACCGTCGGCGACTTCTCACCGAAGGAATTCCGCATCCCCGCCCGGCTCGAGGAACTCATCCGGCAGATGCTGGACAACGGCGAGACGAACTACCCGCCGTCCGACGGCACCAAGGAGGCGCGGCAGGCGGTGGTCGATTTCTACCGCCGCGCCCTCGGCCTCGACTACCCCATCGAGGCGACGCTCATCGCCGGCGGCGCGCGCCCCATCATCTACGCCGCCTACGCCGCGGTGGTCGACCCTGGCGACAAAGTGGTCTACCCCATCCCCTCCTGGAACAACAATCACTACACCTACTTCACCGGCGCCGTCGCGGCGGAGATCGTGGTGGGGCCGGAGACGAACTTCCTCCCCACCGCCGAGCTGCTGCGGCCGCACATCCACGACGCGCGGCTGATCTGCGTCAATACGCCGCTCAATCCCACCGGCACGGTGATGGCGCGCGGCGAAGTGGAAGCGATCGCGCGGCTGGTGGTCGACGAGAACGCGCGGCGCGCCGCGCGCGGCGAGCGGCCGGTGATGATCCTCTGGGACCAGGTCTACTGGATGCTGACCTTCGGCGACTGGAAGCACTACGCGCCGCCGCAGCTGGTCCCCGAGGCCAAGGAGTACACCATCTTCGTCGACGGCATCTCGAAGTCGTTCGCCGCCACGGGGCTGCGCGTCGGCTGGACCGTAGCGCCGCCGCTGATCACCGCGCGGATGCGCGACATCCTCGGACACGTCGGCGCCTGGGCGCCGCGCCCGGAGCAGCTCGCCGTGGCCAAGTTCCTCGGCGAAACCGAGGCGGTGGCGGCCTTTCACGAGACGTTCATCCGCGAGCTGCAGGTGCGCCTCGACCTGCTGTACGACGGGATCGAGTCGATGCGCCGCGACGGCCTGCCGGTCCGCGCCATCACCCCGCAGGGCGCCATCTACCTCTCCGCGCAGTTCGACCTCATCGGGCGCAATGCGATTCGCACCAATGAGGACATCCGCCGCCTGCTGCTGGAGGAGGCCGGCTTCGCCGCCGTCCCCTTCCAGGCCTTCGGCCTGAAGCAGGAGAACGGCTGGTTCCGCCTCAGCGCGGGAGCGGTCTCGCCGGACGACATCACCCGCGGCCTGGCGCGCGTGCGGCGGGTTCTCGAGGCGGCGGTGCGGTGAGCGTGCTGGCCAACGTCCTCGTCGCCTTCGTCGCCTTCCTCCACCTGATGTTCCTCGTCCTGGAGATGTTCCTCTGGACCAAGCCGTTCGGGCGGAAGACGTTCGGGCTGACCAAGGAGCTGGCGGAGGCGTCGGCGTCGCTGGCGATGAACCAGGGGCTCTACAACGGCTTCCTTGCCGCGGGGCTGATCTGGGCGCTGGTGACCGGCGCGTTCGAGGTGAAGGTCTTCTTCCTGGTCTGCGTCATCGTGGCGGGCGTCTTCGGCGCATTCACCGCCAAGCGAACCATCCTGTTCGTGCAGGCGCTGCCCGGCGCGCTCGCGCTCGCCGCGGTGATCGCGGCGCGCTGACCGCGTAGAATCGCGGCCATGCGATTCGCTCTGGCGTTCCTGCTGCTCTCCGCGCAGATGGATCATCAGCACGCTCACGACGCCGGCGAGCGGCTCGGCACCGTCGCCTTCCCCAGCTCGTGCAACGCCGCGGCGCAGCCGATGCTCACGCGCGCGGTGGCCCTGCTGCACTCCTTCTGGTACGAGGAGTCGGAGAAGACCTTCCGCGCCGCGGCGGCCGCCGATCCGCGGTGCGGCATCGCCTGGTGGGGCGCGGCCATGACCAACTATCACCAGGTCTGGCCGACGCCGTACTCTCCAGCCGAGCTGGCGCGCGGAAAGGAGGCGGCGGCGAAGGCGAAAGCAGTCGGCGCGAAGACACCGCGCGAGCAGGCATACATCGACGCCATCGCCCTCTTCTTCAAAGACACCGACGCCCGCGCGTACGAGGCCTCGATGGAATCGCTCGCCAGGCGCTTCCCCGACGACGACGAGGCGCAGATCTTCTACAGCCTCGCGCTGGTCAACCACGGAATGGCGCAGGCGACCGACAAGACCTATGCCTATCAGAAGCGCGCCGCCGAGATCCTCAATGGCCTGCTGGCAAAGCATCCCGACCATCCCGGCATCGCGCACTACCTGATCCACAGCTTCGACTACCCCGCGCTCGCGCCGCTGGCGCTCGACGCGGCGCACGCCTACGCCAAAATCGCTCCCTCTTCGCCCCACGCGCTGCACATGCCGTCGCACATCTTCGTGCGGTTGGGGATGTGGCAGGAGACGATCGACGCCAACATCGCCTCGGCGGACGCCGCTCGTGCGTACACGGCGCGCGAGCGGCCGGGGTCGACGTCGCGGGACATGCTGCACGCGTACGACTACCTCGCCTACGCCTACCTGCAGCGCGGCCAGGACGACCGGGTGCGCCCGTTGGTGGAGGAGATTGCGGCCATCCGGGCGCTCGACGTCGAGAACTTCGCCGGCTACTACGCCGTGGCGGCGGTGCCGGCGCGCTTCGCCCTGGAGCGCCGGCGCTGGGCGGACGCGGCGGCGCTGACCGTGAAGCCGGAGAGTTTCCCGTGGGAGCGCTACGCGTACGCCGAGGCGGTCACCGCGTTCGCGCGCGCCATGGGCGCGGCGCGCGGCGGCGATCCGGCGCGGGCCGGCGCGGACGCCAAACGCCTGCAGGCGTTGCGGCAGAAGCTCATCGAACAGAAGAACGCCTACTGGGCCGACCAGGTGGAAGTGCAGCGCCGCGCCGCCGAGGGCTGGATCGCGCGCGCCGAGGGACGCAATGACGACGCACTGTCGCACCTCCGCGCCGCGGCGGACCTCGAGGATTCCATGGACAAGAGCCCGGTGACCCCCGGCTCGATCCTCCCCGCGCGCGAGATGCTCGGCGACCTCCTGCTGGAGCTCGACCAGCCGGCGAAGGCGCTTGAAGCGTACGAGGCGGTGCTGAAGGATTCGCCGCATCGCCTCAACGCGCTCACCGGCGCCGCGCGCGCCGCGCAGATGTCCGGCGACCGGCAGAAGGCGAGCGCGCGCTACGCCGAGCTCAGCGCTTTGCTCGGCGTACAATAACCAAATGCTCGCAGCCATCGCACTCGCACTCGGCCTCGGTGTCGGCGCCTCCGACTCCAACACCATCATCGTCCGCATCGACGGCAAGGAGACCCCCGTCACGCTGGCCGGCGTGAGCGCCGGCTCCGAGCGCGGGAAGGCGTTCGCCAACTGCCTCGTCGCCGGCCGCGTGGTGCGGGTCAAGGGGCCGCGCACGGCCGCGACGGCCACCATGCTCGACGACCGCTCCGTCGCCGCGCACGTCAACGAGTTCCTGGAGACGACCACCGGCGCCGACCCCTGCAAGATCGGCCGCGCGGCGTATCAGGCGCCGCCGGTGCGCGTGGCCGCCCCGGCCGCGGCGACGACGCCGGCCGCAGCCAAATCAGGCAAGAAGCCGGTGCGCGAGGTGCACGTCGCCTTCTCCTCCGGCAAGCTGACGAACGAGTCGGTCAACGTCCCGCGCCCGCCCGCCACGACGAACGAGTACGGCCTCGGCTACCGTCCCGCCGCCGCCGCGCCGCGCAAACCGATCGACCAGCCGACTTACAACACGCCGTCCACGCTGCAGGCGCCGAACTACCAGCCGATCCAGGCGCCGACCTACACCACGCTGCCCTCGGCCGGCACCAGCCCCGGCTTCCCGCAGGCGCAGACGCAGACGTCGCTGCAGCAGCAGAACGCGCAGCCTACGCTGCAACAGCCGCCGCCGGCCCCGATGCCGACCACGACCTACGCGCCGCAGCCGCCGCGGTGAATGTTCGGTGTGGGCGCGCCCGCCCCCGGGCGCGCGGCCGAGGGCGGCCGCGCCCACACCGAACCCGAACACTATTCGTCGCTGAGCGTGACCTCGCTGCGGTCGCCGTTGACCAGGATGATCGACTCGCTCAGCAGCTTCTGGCCGCTGATGTCGGCGTTGGCGAACTTCGCCACGCTCTCGCACGGCGCGTAGATGGCGATCTGGTCATTGCCGGAGTCGCTGTCGGTGACGAAGTTCTTGTATGGCACGCGGGTGGCCACCTTGATGCCGTAGACCGCGTCGCAGGCGCCCAGCGCTTTGTGCACCGTCTTCAGGACCGGCAGCAGCTCCGCGGCACCGCGCGCCATCCGCTGCGAGCGGTTCAGCTTCAGCGTGTTGTAGACGTTCTCGGACTCGCCGGTGTTGATCGACAGGTAGTCGTGATCCTTGAACGTCTCGCCGGTGATGTGGCCGACGCGCGCGTTCTCCAGCTCGAGCAGCGACTTCTGCGCGGAGGCCGGCACCTTCGCCAGCGGGCCGGCAAAGGTCTTGGCCGCCATCGCCGTATTGACCGTGGCCATCCAGGCGTCGACCGCCGCCGTGTCGCCGGCCGGGATCAGCAGCTGCGGCAGACCCTTCGCCGCCGCGGCCTCGTCGGCGAAGCGCAGGACCACGTTCGTGCCGCCGTCGACCTTGCGCAGCTCGACCTCGTAGCCCTTCTTGCCGGGACCCATCTTTCGGATCTCCAGCGGCTTGAAGTCGGGCATCGCCGCGGCGGCCCAGTCGCTGGCGCCGTTGACCGTGACGCCGGCGTCGCTCACCGCGACGTCGGCGGCGAAGAAGAAGCTGCGGCCGGCGTCCTCGAAGCGCAACGCCGAGTTGGAAGACTTCAGAAGCACTTTCTGCCCGCGCGCGAACGGCACCTGCGCGAACAGCGACGACGAACCGAGCAGAACGATGGACAGTACGAAAAACGATTTCCTGATCTCTCTCATGCGGGTGCAGAACGCACCACGGGCACTTCGGCTTCCGCGCCGAGCTTCACGTACGACATCAGGAAGAGCACGCCCCAGACCAGGTCGCCGAGCGCGGCAATGACGGCGAACAGCGGCACGCGGCCGAGGGCGAAGAGCACCAGCACCGGGATGCCGAAGGCGGCCTTCTCCAGCGCGGCGATCGGCATCAGCGCGCGGTAGCGCAGCGGGTCCTTGGCGATGACCAGGAAGGCGATGTGCCAGACCACGATGGCGCCGACGAAACCGTAGTAATACTCGGGGTGCGTCACCGCCGGCGGGAACTTGATCCCGATCAGTTTCTCCGTGAAGTACTGCGGCCCGACGAGCAGCAGACCGTAAATCCCACCGAACTTGAAGACGTTCCTTGCGAAGCGCATCGATGTCCTCCCTTTGCGTCACTAGTGCGCTCGGGAGGCGCAGCGTTTCAAACAAAAATTCGCAGCTCCCGCAGCTCGCGAATCCGATCCCGGATCTCGGCCGCCTTCTCGAAGTCGAGGTTCTTGGCCGCCTCCTTCATCTCCTTGCTCAGGCGGGAGATGGTCTTGTCGATGTCCTCGTCGCCCATGGCGTCGAGCTTCTTCAGCGGCGCGCCGGGGATCTCGAAGTAGTCGAGGTTGGCCATCTTCACCAGGTCGCTGTCGACGGCCTTGATGATGCTGGCCGGCTCGATGCCGTGCTCCTCGTTGTACGCCTGCTGCACGGCGCGGCGGCGTTTGGTCTCGTCGATGGCGAACTTCAGCGAGTCGGTGATCTTGTCGGCGTACAGGATGGCCAGGCCGTTGAGGTTGCGCGCGGCGCGGCCGATGGTCTGGATCAGCGAGGTCTGCGAGCGGAGAAAGCCCTCCTTGTCGGCGTCGAGGATGGCCACGCACGAGCACTCCGGGATGTCGAGCCCCTCGCGCAGCAGGTTGATGCCGACCAGCACGTCGAAGGTGCCGGTGCGGAAGTCGCGGATGATGGCGATGCGCTCCAGCGTCTCGACGTCCGAGTGAAGGTAGTTGACCTTGATGCCGAGCTCCATCAGGTAGCGCGTCAGGTCCTCGGCCATCCGCTTGGTCAGCGTGGTCACCATCACCCGCTCGTTGCGCGCGGTGCGCTCCTTGATCACGCCGATCAGGTCGTCGACCTGCCCCTTCACCGGACGGATGCTGAGCTCCGGATCGAGCAGCCCGGTGGGACGGATGACCTGCTCCGCGTACAGCCCGCCCGACTGCTCCAGCTCGTACGGCGCGGGGGTGGCGGAGACGTAGAGCACCTGGCCGAGCTTCCCCTGGAACTCGTCGAACGACAGCGGGCGGTTGTCGATGGCGCTCGGCAGGCGGAAGCCGTACTCCACCAGCGTCTCCTTGCGCGAGCGGTCGCCGCCCCACATCCCTCGGACTTGAGGAACGGTCTGGTGCGACTCGTCGATGACCATCAGGAAGTCTTCCGGGAAGTAGTCGATGAGCGTCGGCGGCGGTTCGCCGGGCTTGCGTCCCGACAGATGCCGCGAGTAGTTCTCGATGCCGTTGCAGAAGCCGAGCTCCGCGATCATCTCCAGATCGAAGAGCGTCCGCTGCGAGAGCCGCTGCGCCTCGAGCAGGCGGTCGTTGGCGCGAAGGTCGGCCACGCGCTGGTCGAGCTCCACGCGGATGTTCTCCATCGCCTGCAGCAGCCGCTCGCGGGGCGTGACGTAGTGCGTGCGTGGGTAAATCGCCAGCCGGTCGAAGTTGCCGCTGGTGCGGCCCGTCACCGGGTCAATGCGCGAGATCTTGTCGATCTCGTCGCCGAAGAACTCGATGCGCACCGCGTCGTCCTCGTACGCCGGCCAGAGCTCGAGCACGTCGCCGCGCACGCGGAAGGTGCCGCGTCCGAGGTCGTACGGCGTCCGCTCGTACTGCATCTCGGTGAGCTTGCGGAGGTACTGCGTCATCGGCTTCTCCACCCCGCGCTCGAAGAAGAGGAGCATGCCGTAGTAGAGGTCGGGGTCGCCGATGCCGTAGATGCAGGAGACCGAGGCGACGATGATGACGTCGCGCCGCTCGAACAGCGACTTGGTCGCCGCCAGCCGCAGCTTGTCGATCTCGTCGTTCTTGGTCATCTCCTTTTCGATGTAGAGATCGTTCTGCGGGATGTAGGCCTCGGGCTGGTAGTAGTCGTAGTACGAGACGAAGTACTCGACGCGGTTCTCGGGAAAGAAGTTCTTGAACTCCTGGTAGAGCTGCGCGGCGAGGGTCTTGTTGTGGCTGAGGACGAGCGTGGGGCGGTTGACCTGCTCGATGACCTTGGCCACGGTGAAGGTCTTGCCCGAGCCGGTGACGCCGAGGAGCACCTGGTGCTGGACGCCGCGCTGGATGCCGTCGACGAGTTGTTCGATCGCCGCCGGTTGATCGCCTTGCGGCTCGAAGGGGGATGCCAGTTGGAAGTTCATGACGAGGTTGCGGGGTCTCGGGGTCTCGGGGTCTCGGCGGGGCGGGGCTTCGCGTGGGCGTTCACGTCGTGCGCGACCTTCGTCATCGACTCGATCTCTTTCGCGGTCACGATGTTGTCGCCGGAGGCCTCGCGGATGGCGTGCAGCAGCGGCTGCAGGGACTCCATCGACACGTTGCCTTTCTCGAGATTGGTCTGCAGCGTCCTGATCTCCGCGCCTAAAGCGGCCTTCTGCGCGGCGGTCACGTCCTTGGCGTACATCCCCTTGATCTCCGTGGCCATGGTGCCGAACAGCGTGGCGAAGAGCAGGCCTCCCTGGCCGCTGCCGGCGATCGCGCCGCCGATGAAGAGGAGCACGATGGCCACGATCGACACCGCGCCGCAGCCGTACGGCACCGCCTTCGGGAAGATCGGCCGCACCTCGGACAGGGGCGCCGAATAGTAGTCGGCGGGCCGGCGAAACGGGAGCGCCCGCGGCTCAGGCGGGGTGGTAAGTATGTCGCTCAAAGGGCATCGTTGAATGTATCATGCGCAAACTCATTCGGCCCGTAACTCACCCGGAGGAAGCAACTTCGCATGCCTGTTTCTCTGTCCAAGGTCACCGTTTTGATCCTCGACGACAACCCGCTCGTGCTCAAGCTCGGGCGCGCGTTGCTCGAGCGCGAAGGCTGCACGGTACTGACCGCCTCGAGCTGGATCGAATTCAACCATGTGCTGGCCGGCAACTCCCCCGACATCATCTTCCTCGACGTCAACCTGCCGAGCATCAAGGGCAACCGCCTCTCCGAAGTGCTGAAGTCGCAGTCGAACAAGAAGGACATTCCCATCGTGCTGATCTCCGACCTCCCCGAGCGCTCGCTGGAGGAGATGTTCCCCAGCTCCGGCGCCAACGCGTGGATGCGCAAGCCGCTGACGCGCGACAAGATGGTCGACCTGATCGGCAAATATGTGAAATGACCGACGGCACGCGGATCCTTCGCACCCTCGCCGTTCCTCTCATCGTCGCTCTCATCTTTCTCTTCCTGGTCCCGAAGACCTGCCAGAAGGCCATCGGCTCGAAGAAGCTGCGCCCCCTCGGCGCCGCCGCGAAGCCCGCTCCCACCGACACCGCGCTGCACATCAACTCGGAAAGCCCCGACGGCCCGTCGGCGCGCCCGGCCGCCTGGCCGGAGGGACTCGACGCGCAGCGCGTGCAGTACCTGATCGAGATCGACCCGCGGTTCACGGAGCCGATGACGGTGCGCATCCCGAAGCCGGGGATGATCGCGCTCGACCCCGCCGCCGGCGACGCGCTGGTGCGCGCCGGCTACTTCCAGGCCTCCGACGGGGGCTACTCCCCCGCTCCCGGCTCCTCGCTGCACCTCATCGGCATGTCCGAGGAGCCGAACGCCTGGCGCGTGCCGCTGGGTGTCCGCAAGTTCGGGCGGGTGACGTCGGTGGACATGGATGCCGAGGGCCGCGCGAAGGTCGGTTTCACCTGGCAGTGGGAGCAGAACGACGCCGGCCGCGCGGTGAAGGAGGCGCAGGAGCTGCGCACCGGCCGCGCGGAGTTCGTGGGCGGCGGCGGCCACGCCTGGGACCTGACGGCGCTCAGCGCCGGCGACTGAGCGCGTCCCACATCAGCACAGTCCTTCTCCCCGCTTGCGGGGAGAAGGTGCCGAAGGCGGATGAGGGGCACCTTTTTTTGTCGGGCAACCGGGAATTCTGCCTTTATGGCCCACTAATCGATGTACGGCCGGGTGGCCGTACGTCAGCAATGAGTGAGGTTCGAACAACAACTGCTTCAGAGAGAAGGAGAACATCATGGCAACGTTTACTGTAGACATCCCGGTCGGTCCGATTTGGAGCAACGACGACGCGCAGACCAAGTGTCCCATCGCCTGTGCGGCGCACCTGGGCACCTGGAACGGCCAGTGGACGACCGTCATCCCCGGTGAGATGAGCGTCTGCGGCTGTACGTACAACGTCCCGGCGACCGGCGGCTCCTCGTTCACCATCGACGTCCCCGCCGGCCCGATCTTCAGCAACGAAGACGCGCAGACGAAGTGCCCGATCGCGTGCGCCTCGTACGGCGGCACCTGGAACGGCCAGTGGACCACGGTGGTCCAGGGCCTGATGAGCGTCTGCGGCTGCACCTTCAAGGTGTAAACCGCGAGCGCGTGATTCCAGCGATGGCGGGGGCCCCGGCTCCCGCCATCGTCCAGAAAGGACAACACCGTATGGCACCCATCATCGAAGTGTTCGGGAATGGTCTGTTCGGAACGAACGATCCCTCCACGAACGATCAGCAGCTGGCGCAGATCCAGGCTTCCGCGTTCAACTCCGTCATCCTCTGGTCGGTGCACGTCGCGGCGAACGGCGACCTGACCTACAACGACACGCCGCTGGTCACCGGCGGCGTCTTCAACTCCGCGCTCAACTACATGAAGCCCTACGTGGCGGCGCTGCGCAAGAAGGGCGAAGTGTGGTGGGGCGTCGGCAGCTGGGGGGCGAGCGACTTCAAGAACCTCGGCGCCCTCCTCGCCACCGGCGCCGGCACGCAGACGGTGAAGGACACCTTCAGCGCGCTCTTCAACGCCCTGCCGGCCAACGGCGTCGACTTCGACATGGAGGAGTCGTACGGGCCGGACATGCGGAAGACGATCGTCCGGTTCACGCTGCTGCTGGCGCAGTCGCTGAAGGTGCAGACCACCTACTGCCCGTACATGGACGAGTCGTTCTGGCTCGGATGCCTGGCCGACGTCTACGCCCAGGGCGGCCAGCAGTACGTGCAGCGCTTCAACCTGCAGTGCTACGCCGGCGGCGGCGGCAACACCACGGCCTCGTGGCTGGCGCCGCTGAAGTCGTATCCGAAACCGCTCGGCATCGCCGACCCCGACACCTTCATCCTCCCGAGCAACTGGGTGCAGTCGGACGACGGCTCGCAGAAGTTCACGCCCGAGGACACCTGCCAGTTCTTCAGCGACCCGAGCATGCGCGAGAACGCCGGCGGCGGCTTCCTCTGGAACACCTCCGAGATCTTCTCCAGCGGCTACACCGCGAGCGACTACGCCACGGCGGTGGTCAACGGCCTGGCGGACCAGTGCTGATTACGGAGGCGGCGGCGCCGTGCTGGTGGTCGTCGCCTCCACCTCGGGGGCCGGCGACTCGGCCGAGAGCGACCGTTCCCCGGCTGGTTTAGCGGATTTCGGACAGGCGGCCGAGCCAATACTCCGGGCGCCTTCTGTGGTGAGCAACTGCCACGATGATGATTTCCGTTACTTCGACAACATAGATGAGGTTGTACGGGAACTTGCGAAAGGGAAACTTACGCACGCGCTCGGTGAGCACTTTACCGGAGCGAGGATGGGCAGTGACAAATTTGACGGTTGATTCCAGATCTTGCTCGAAACGGTCGCCCAAGCCTTGCCGTTGCTGGTCGAGATAGGTGATTGCCTCTTCGAGCTCTACCTCAGCAGATTTGAGGAATCGCGCCCGCATTACTTCTTGCGGGCCCGGAGCCGTTGAAACACTTCCTCAGCCGGCACAGCTTCGATTTTTCCGGCCTTGTACTCGGCATAACGTCTCTCCGCCTCCAACGCCCAAAGCTGCTCGTTCTCCTCCTCCGAGAGATCATCCAGACTCTCGAGAAGTCGGCTGGCCAGTTCAGCTCGAGCAGTCAAAGGCAGATCAAGGGCTTCCGCCGCGATATCTTTGAAGTCTCTGCTCATGATGGGATTCTAACAGCGGCCTTGATTCTTGAAAGAGGTTGAGAAATGAGATGGCTGATGAACCTTCGCCCCGGCTTCCGCAAACGCGCGTTCGTCTGGCTCCTCTCGATCGTGATCTCGCCGCTTGCTCTTCGCTGCAGGACGGCTCCGCCTCCCGACGCTGATCGGTTCGGGCCTCGCGAGCTCCAGGTGGCGGCATACCTCAGTCTGCTCCGCGAAACGAAGGGATCATCGTGCGTGGCGGCGGGAGATCCCGTGTCCCGGAGACCGCGAGCCCCTTCATCGCCGGGAGTTCTCGCGGTCGTGCAGCGGCACCGCCCCTGGACGCTCGGCTACGCTCAATGCCCTGCCGACTCGCCCGTCGTCACGATCACATGGACGACTCTCGAAGGCGAACGCGCAATTGTCGGCGCGGCGAGATGGAGCGGCATAGGACTGGTGGGTGGTGTTCTCTGCGACATGCAACTTCGGAGGTCGCAGAATGGTTGGGAAACCGTCCGGCCCTGTAAAGAGACGGTGATCACGATCGTGCACTGATCAAGTGGAAGCGGCTTCCTTCTTGCAGCACCTTCAAGCAAGTCCCAAACGTCACCCCGTCGAAGCAGATGACCTCGGTGACGCCATACACATCAACAATTTGCTTTCAATGCGGCGCGAACGGCCGTACCCCTGGACGGCCTACGGTCACGCGCCGCGAAGGTAGCTCGCAATGCCGACGAACGCGAGCGTAAGAGTGACGCCTGCCACCCTTTGAGCCAGGTGCGACCATGACGAAAGGTATTCTCATATGACCAGCTTCGTTCCCACGGGCAGCTACTCCAAGACCACCAAGAACATCACGTCCACTCTTTTCTGTCAGGCTCAGAAGCGCGATCAGGCGTGGATCGGCGCAGGCATGGACATGACCACCCTGACGTCGGCGAACCTCGAGAACCTCGACGGTTTCCTGGTCAACCAGACGGGCGGGACTTCGAACGGCTTTCTTCCCGGCGGCAGCTACGCCAAGACCTCGCGCAACATGCAGGTGATTCTGGCGGGCAACGCCCAGAAGCGCGATCAGTCGTGGCAGTGGTCGACGCTCGACATCACCAATCTTCCTGTCGGCAAGACCATCTCCAACATCGACGGCGTGCTGACGGTCGACAACTAGTCACATCAGGCACCAATGACCGCGGGCGGCACACGCCGCTCGCGGTCAGCCTCACGCGGGCGGCGGCGGTGGTGGTGGCGCCGTGCTCGTCGTCGTAGTGGTCGTCGGCTCCTCCACTTCAGGCGCCGGCGACTCCGCGCTCTCCCCCGACTGCGCGGCGGCGTCGGGCGCCGACTGCGTCGGCTCCGACTCCTTCGGCTGGTAGAACGGCTTCTGCAGGTAGTACGGCAGCTTGCTGACGGCGATGGTGGTGCCGTTGCAGTCCTTGTCGGGCTCCTGGCCGGCGATGAAGGCCTCCATGATCACGCGGCTGCAGGGGCCGACGCCACGGCGGCCGGTCTTGAGGTCCATCGGCACCTTGACGATGCCCTGCGGCACGTCGAAGTCGGGGCGCGAGGTGCGCAGCTTCAGCGCGTCGATCTGCTTCATCAGGTCGATCCAGATCGGCAGCGCGACCTCGGCGCCGGTGGCGCCGCCGCCCAGCGACTTCGACGGATCGTCGTAGCCGACCCAGACGCCGATCGAATACTCCGGGCAGAAGCCGACGAACCAGGCATCGGTGTACGCGTTCGTCGTCCCGGTCTTCCCGGCGATGGGCGGCGGCAGCACGTGCGCCTCGTAGCCGGTGCCGCGGTCGATCACGCCGCGCATGACGTGCGACAGCTCGTACGCCACCTGCGCCGAGGTGGCCTCGGAGAGCTCGGGGAGCTGCTCCTCGAGGATGCGGTCGGTCTGGTCGGCGATGCGGCGGATCAGGCGCGGCTTGACGTAGACGCCCTGGTTGGCGAAGACGTTGAACGCCGCGGTCATCTCCATCGGCGCGATGCCCGCCGATCCGAGCGCCGTGGACGGGTATTTCGGGATATCCGAGGTCACGCCGCAGCGGCGGACGAAATCGACCACGCTGTCGGCGCCGACCATCATGAACGTCTTCACCGCCGGGATGTTGATCGACAGCTCCAGCGCGCGCTGGATGGTCACCTCGCCCGAGTACTTGCCGTAGTAGTTCTTCGGCGCGTAAATCTGGTTGCCGACCGGAATGGCGATCGGCTCGTCGAAGAGCGTGTCGGCCGGCGTGAGTCCCTTCTCGAACGCCGCGCCGAAGACGAACGGCTTGAACGACGATCCGGTCTGCCGGCGCGACTGGATGGCGCGGTTGAACTTCGATGTCTGGAAGTCGTAGCCGCCGACCAGCGCGCGCACCTCGCCGCTCTTCACGTCGAGGATGACGATGGCCCCCTGCACCACCGGCAGCTGGTCCAGCACCCAGCTCCGCGCCTTGGCGGGGTCAGACCCCTCTACTGGCTGTAGAGGGGTCTGACCCCTCGGAGCCTTTTTCGTTTCCTCGCTGACGCGGATGTAGATGATGTCGCCGCGCTTGAGGACGTCCTGCATCGTGGTGCGCTGCGTCCACTTGAATCCCGCCGGCGCGACGACGATGGAGTCCTTCCCCACCCTGGCCGTGATGCCGCTCTTGTCGACGCCCATCACCACCGCGGTGTAGAGCTTGTCGGGGACGTAGGCGTCGTTGCTCCAGCTCGGGTCGCGGTACGCCGCCGGGTCGAGTCCCTCGGCCACGAGGTTGCGCGCCGGCCGGCGGAAGCCGCGCCGGCGGTCCCACCGCCGCAGCCCGCGCTGCAGCGCCGTCTCCGCCGCCTGCTGCATGGCCAGGTCGAGCGTGGAGTAGACCTTCAGCCCGCGCTGGTAGAGGTTCTCCACGCCGAACTTCTCGTTCTTCTCGATGTACTGGCGGATCTCCTCGGAGAAGTACGCGCCGGTCTTCGGCGCCTCCTCCTTGAAGGTGCCGAGGACGATCGGCGCGTCCTTCGACTGCTGGTACTGCTGGCGCGAGATGTAGTGCTCGTCGAGCAGCCGGTAGAGGACGTGGTTGCGCCGCGACAGGGCGTGGTCGGGATGCGTGATCGGCGTGTAGTACATCGGCAGGCGGATCAGCCCCGCGATGGTGGCCGCTTCGGGAATGGTCAGGTCCTTGGCGTGCTTGCCGAAGTAGAGGCGCGAGGCCGCCTCGACGCCGTACGCGCCGTGGCCGAGGTAGACCTGGTTCGCGTAGAGCTCGAAGATCTGGTCCTTGGTGAAGTTCTTCTCGATCTCCACCGCCAGGAAGGCCTCGTCGATCTTGCGGCGCCAGTCCTTGGCCGGGCGAAGGAAGACCTGCTTGGCCAGCTGCTGGGTCAGGGTCGAAGCTCCCTCCACCTTCTTGCGCGCGATCATGTCCTTCAGCGCGGCGCGGAGGATGGCCTTGGGGTTGATGCCGCCGTGGCGGAAGAAGTCGGCGTCCTCGGTGGCGATGATGGCGTTGATCAGGTGCGGCGACATCTCCCGCTTGTTGACCACGATCCGCTTCTGGATGGAGTACTCGGCGAAGGCGACGCCGTTGCGGTCGTAGACGCGCGTGATGATCGCCGGCTGGTAGGTGTCGAGCGACTTGACGATGGGGACGTTGATGGCGTGCGCCAGGGTGAAGCCGGCCGGCACGCCGCAGACCACCGCCACCAGGATGATCAGCATCCGCGTGCGCGTGCGCGACGGAGGCGCGGCGGGGACGAGCTGATGGTTCGCGGGCGTCACTCCGGGGAGTTTACAATGGCCGCCCCATGTCCTCCGTCGCCTCTCCGCAGGCGCCTCCGAAGCCGGATTGGAGCCGGCTCGTCGCCGACTCGATCAAGCAGCATGGCTTGTGGCACACCTTCCACAAGCTGATCGAGGCGCGCGCGGCGTATCCGGACGACCTCTCGCTGCGCGGCTACGCCGAGATCCTGCGCAACAACATCGTCCGCGACTTCGTGGCCCACCCGAAGGGAATGCAGGCGGTGCCGAAGCTGACCGCCGACTTCCTGACCAACTTCGACCGCTTCAACCTCAGCGCGCAGGAGGGATACCTCGTCTCGTTGATCGACGGGCGGATGGATATCCAGAAACTGTTGATTCTCAGTCCCTTCGATCCCTTCACCACTCTCTTCACCCTGGCGAAGCTGCAGAATGAGCGCGCCATCAGCGTGCCGCAATGACCGAACCGCACTACCCGATCTCCGAGTACCTGAAGACGCCGATCGCCATCGTCGGCAGCCGCGGCGAGATCCACTGGCACAACCGCTCGTTCTACAACGCCTTCGGCAACGACGCCGCGCACTGGCTGCAGCAGGCGGCGCGGGCGGTGGGCGGCGAGCGCGGATGGCTGGAGGACTTCTTCGTGCCCGGCGACGACACGCGCTCCATCGACGTCGACTTCGAGGGGCGCACCTACCGCATCGACAAGGTGCGCGACGTCGACGAGTACGAGAACGCCGTGGCGCTGCTGTTCGAGGACGTCACCGTGCAGCGCGAGATGGAGCAGGCCAAGTCCGACTTCACCGCGCAGATCGTGCACGACCTCCGCGGCCCCCTCTCCGGCATCCAGGGGACGCTGGAGTTCGTCCTCTCGCAGGAAGGGAACAAGATCGACTCGCTCTACACCGACCTGCTGCAGGAGGCGCAGCGGGAGTCGGAGCGGATGATGAACCTCATCAACGAGCTGCTCGACTTCTCCAAGATCCAGTCGGGCAGCTTCACCGTGGAGACCGAGCCGGTGCGCGTGGCCGGCCTGCTCAAGCGCGCCGTGCGCAGCCTGCAGTCTGTGGCGGCGCGCGACGAGGTCTTCCTCCTCAGCGCCTACGGCCGCGACATCCCCCAGATCATCGGCAGCGTGGAGAAGCTGACGCAGGCGGTCATCAACCTGATCTCCAACTCGCTGAAGTTCACGCCGAAGAAGGGGCTGATCTCGGTCGGCGCGCAGATCGTGCGCAACGGCGACGTCCCGGAGTCGATCGTCATCACCGTCACCGACAGCGGGATGGGGATCAAAGCCGCCGAGCTGCAGAAGATCTGGGAAAAGTACAAGCAGAGCGCCACCAAGTCGATCCGCGGCGGCAGCGGCACCGGCCTGGGCCTCTACATCGTGCGGCAGATCGTCGAGGCCCACGGCGGCGAGGTGACCGTGGCCTCGGTGGAAGGGGTCGGCACCAGCATGGTGCTCAAGCTGCCGGTGAAGCGGGTGACGAACAACAGCGGGTCGTTCGCGGCGCTCGCGCCGTGATCTATGAAAACGCGCTTTCAACGTAAGCGAAATCGCTGAAAAGCTAAGCGAAATCGCTTGCAAATTAAGCAAACTCGCTGAAACGCGAAGCAAGCGCGCTTGCAATTTAAGCAAATTCGCTGACATCGGAAGCGAATGCGCCTGCCACGTAAGCAAGTTTGCTTGCAACGGAAGGAAGAATGCCTGCGATGGAAGCGAGCGCACTTTCGTTGTCAGCGAGCTCGCTCGAGTTGCAAGCGATTCCCCCGGGCTTTTCAGCGAGTTCGCTTACGGTGGAAGCGACCTCTCTTCGTTTCCCAGCGAGCTCGCTTCCGATGGAACCGGTCGCACCCGGCTCGCCAGCGAGCTCGCTTTCTGCGCAATCTCACTCCGTGCGAGCCGGATCGTGCGCGGGCAATACGTCGCTTGCCCATGCGGCCTGCTTCCACCCAGGCACCGGCGTGATCCGGCTGTGGCGTGGAACGAACGCGGAACGCTCGACGAGTTGATACTTGTGAATGTACCGCGGACAGTTCGGATAGACGCGCTTCGCTTCGACCCGAACCACGAATTGCGCTTCCGGATAGTGCTCGAGCAAGGGGTCGTCCATGGCGATCCGCGCTTCTCCATCGATTCGCATGCGCCGCTGCAGCTCGAAGTCGATGAACAGCATTCCGACGGCGCGCGTCTCGGCGAGATTGCCCATCGAGAGGTACATGCCGTTGCCGTCGTAGTTCGGGAAGGCGAGCGTCGTTTCGTCCAGGACGGTCACGAACCCCGGATCCCCGCCCTTGTAAGAACAGGTGGGTTGCCCCGCGCCGTCGACGGTCGCCAGGAAAAACATGTCCATGCGCTCGATGAAGTGGCGATCCTCCACCGTGAACCGATCCCGCACTTTCACTTCGGCGAGACGGTCGGCGAGTCGCCGCGTGTCGAACCTGTCCTGGAGCGCTCGACTGGAAGACGAGTAGACCATCGACATATGCAGACCTCGGCAGCGAGGATACCGTACACCACCGCCGGCCGCCGCCGGCGCGCTTGACGTTCGCGGCGCCCGCGCCGTGACGGCGCGGTTGTATCGCTCGCCTCATCGCCGTCCTCGAGCGCATCGGCACGTTCCTGACGCTCAGCGGATCGTGCCCTTGACGATGAGCTATCCTGAATGTCCATGACCGTCTCGACGCAGTCGCGTCACGATTACACGTTCGCGGACTACCTGGCGCTCGAGCGTAACAGCGACATCAAACATGAGTTCGACGCCGGCGAGATCCTGGCCACGTCCGGCGGAACAGCGCGGCACAGCGCACTGGCGGTGAAGGTCGCGACCGCGTTGGAGACCACCCGGCCGTCCGGCTGCACCGTCTTTCAATCGGACATGAGAATCCGCATCGCTGCGACAGGCCGTGCCACTTACCCGGACGCGTCGATGGTATGCGGTCCCCTCGAATACGACGCCGAGGACGCCGCGCAGACGACGATCACGAACCCGTTACTCATCATCGAAGTCCTTTCCGTGACGACCGAGAAGGGTGATCGCGGGAACAAGTGGCTGCACTATCAGCGCATCCCCTCGCTTCAGGAGTACGTCCTCGTCAGCCAGGAGCCACGCATCGAGATCTTTCGCCGGACATCGTCCGGAACGTGGGAGTACTTCGAGGCGCAGAAAGGGACCGTGACGCTCGCCTCCGGACCGACGCTCGACCTCGCGACCCTGTACGCGAGTCTTCCGGTCTGACCCATCCGCGGTCCGGTCAGGGAAGCACGTCACAGCCCCTCACCGCGCCGCCGGCCCGACCGGCTCGAGGCCCACGCTCTCCAGCATCTTCACGAATCGCGCGTCGCCGTGCAGCGCGGCCAGCTTCGGGTCGACGCCCGCCAGCGGGAACGCGCCGTTGCGCCGGTCTCTCGCTTTCTCCAGGGAGGCCATGGCGCGCTGGCGGTCGTTCACGCGCATGTACGCCACCGCGGCGCCGTACGGGTCGCGCTCGGGATCGAGCGGCGGCTCGGTCGAGCCGTGCAGCCGCCGCGCTTCGCGCGCGGAAGCCTCGTTGCCGCTCAGCAGATACGCCTCTTCCAGGCAGCGGTACGCTTCCTTGTATCCCGGCGACAGCGCCAGCGCGCGACGCGACTCGCGCACCGCGTCGGCGTAGCGGCGGGTGTAGATGTAGGCCCAGGCCACGTGCATGTTCGCGCGCGGCGAGACCGGATCGAGCTCCTGCGCGCGGCGGATCTGGCCGATCCCTTCGTCGAACGCGCCGCGCGTGATCAGCAGCCAGCCGTGATCGTGCAGCGCGCCGGGCTCGTTCGGATTGAGGCGGATGGCCCGGCGGTAGCTCTCCTCGGCCGCATCCCAATCCCACGCGTACCAGAACCGGTGCATGGCCGCGACGCCGTGCGACTGCGCGAGCGCCGGCGCGAGCCGCAGCGCGTTCTCGCTCGCCGCGCGGATCTCCTCGCCGGCGATGCGCGGGTCGAGCCGCTCGCGCATGGCCAGCGCGTGCAGCGACTCCGCGAGCGCAATGTGCGCCAGCACGAACGACGGCTCGAGCCGCACCGCCTCACGCAGCACGCGGACGCTCTCCTCGACCGCGGCCGTGCCGCCGTCGCTGTAGAGATGGCGCCCGCGCAGATAGAGCTCGTGCGCGGCGGGATTCTTCGCGCTCAGCGCGTCGTCGGCGAGCAGCTCGATCTTCAGCGCATGCGCGATGCGCTCGGCCACGTCGCGCTGGATGGCGAGCGCGCCCGCGCCGCGCCGGTCGTACGACTCGGCCCAGAGGTGGGTCTGGTCGCGGGCGTCGATCAGCTGCGCGGTGACGCGCATCCGGTCGCCCTCGCGGCGCACGCTGCCTTCGACGACGTACGCCACGCCGAGCTCGCGTCCGATGTCCTGAATGCTCTTCCTTGTCCCCCGATACCGGACGATCGAGGTCCGGGCGATCACCCCGAGCCGCCGCGGCTGCAGCGCCCCGAGGTGCGTGATCAGCTCCTCGGTCATCCCGTCGGCGAAGAACGCGCCGTCGGTGCCCGACAGCTCCTCGAACGGCAGCACGGCGATCATCGTCTTGTCCGGCGCCGCGATCTCGCTCCGCTGCAGCGCGGCCACCAGCGCGACCACCAGCAGCGCCGCGGCGCCGAGGAGCCATGGCAGGCGGCGCGGCTTGGGCACGGCGACGGCCGGTGGCGCGTCGATCGGAGCGTCGATGGGCGCCACGAAGCGGTAGCCGCGCCGGGGAAGGGTCTCGATGAAGGCGGGCTGCTTCGCGTCGTCGCCGAGGGCGGTGCGAGCCTGGAGGACGCAGAAATTGAGGCCGCGCTCGAAATCGACGAACGTCCCGTCGCCCCAGACCTGCTGCTGCAACTCCTCGCGCGTCACCAGCTCGCCGGGACGGCTGGCCAGCGCGCAGAGGAGGCGGAACGGCTGCGGGGCGAGCGGCACCACCTCGCCGTCGCGGCGCAGCTCGCCGCTCCGCGCGTCGAGCGTGAACGGGCCGAAGCGGATCGCGGTCATGCAATGGTCATCGTACGCCGCGCTCATGCTCGCTAGGTTGCGAAGTTTCGCGGTTGCGAGGTTTCGCAGGGCTGCGCCAAGCGAACGAACGGCGCAAGCGCTGCGAGACCCCGAGACCTCGCTACCCCGCGACCTCAGTCGACCGCGCTCGCATCGGCATTCAACTCCCGGAGAAACGCGAGGAGCTGCGCGCGTTCCTCCCCCGTCAGCGTCGCCGGTTTCAGTTGCGGATCGGGCGTCCTGGTCTCGAATCCGCCGGCCAGCATGCGATCGACCGCGTCCTCCAGCACGGGGATGCGGTTGTCGTGAAAGTACGGGGCGCTGCGGCCGATGTTGAGCAGCGTCGGCGTCTTGAAGTTGCCGCCGGTGCCGACGTCGTGCCGCAGCCGGTCGGTGAGCAACACGCCGCTGTGGCAGTTCGTGCAGTGCGCCTTGCGGTCGAAGACCTCGAAGCCGCGCCGCGCGGTCTCGGAGAGCGCGGCGGGGTCGCCGTCGTGGAAACGCACCCAGGCCGCGTTGGTGGGCACCAGCGTGCGGATGTATGAAGCGAGCGCCTTCGCGACGTTGTCCGGGGACGCCTCCGAGCCGAGCGCGGCGACGAACTCCGCGCGCAGCGCCGGATCGTCGTTCAGCCGCGCGGCCACCTGCTCGGCGGTCGGACGTCCGTCTCCCTTCGGCACCATGACGAAGGTCCACATCCCGCGGATCGCTTTCTCCAGCGGAATCGGCGCGCCTTCCCAAAAATAGCCGCGCGCGTAGCCCGCATTGATGAGCGAGGGACAGGCGCGATTCTGCTCGATGCGGTAGGCGCCGACCGGCTTCGCCGCGCCGATGGTGTATCCGTACTGCGGCGCGTGACAGCCGGAGCAGGCCGTCGAGTCGTCGGAGCTGAGGCGGGTATCGGAGAAGAGCTTGCGCCCGAGGACCACCTTGGCGCGAGTGAGGGGGTTGTCGGCGGGGACGGCCATCGGCTCGAAGCGCGCCAGGCGTGGCCAGGCCGGCGGTGGCGGTTGCCGCGGAGCGACCGGCCTCTCGGGAGAACAGGCGAGAACGAAGAGCAGGGCGGGAACGAGCTTGCGCATGCCGCGAAGGTCGGGCGCCGCCGCCGCGGCGTCGAGCAGCGACCGATTAGAAAGCGATTAGAACGGCGTTTGAGCCTTCGCACCACGATTCCGGGTGTTCGTCCCGGAAAACCGCCCCTCCGCTCGTTCCGGGCACACGGAGTGAAGGCCCACGCCGCCCATCGAGTCGACCTCGATCGTCGAAGTTTCCGCGTGTGGCTTTTCCGCTTTGTGAGGAGGTCCGTTATGAAATTGCGTACGGTTCCATTGGTGTCCCTGGCTCCCCTGCTGGTCGTCGCGCAGCTGTTCGCGCAGGTCGATCCAGGGCCTCGAGGTGGCCCGCCCAACGCGGGCGGTCCGCTCAACTCCGTCGCCGCCAACACGCCGCCGACGATCCTCAACTTCTTCAACGCCGGGCAGGGCGCCTTCGTGGACGTCACCTCGGTGAAGGGTCAGACCCCGGGCGCGCCGGATGACGGACTCGGACCACGCTTCAACTCCCGGAGCTGCGTGGCCTGTCACGCCCAGCCCACCGTGGGCGGCAGCAGTCCCGCGGTCAATCCGCAGGTGGCCGACGCCACCGCGGACGGGGCGACGAACACGGTGCCGTACTTCATCACCATCAACGGGCCGGTGCGCGAGGCGCGCTTCCCCCTGCTGGTCGACGCCGCCGGCAATCCCGTCCCCGGCGTGCCGGACGGTCACGTGCACGCCCTCTACACGATCGCCGGGCGCGTCGATCAGGGCACCTGCACCTCGGCCGTGATCTCGCAGCCGAATTTCAACGCGGCCCGGGACACCAACAACATCACCTTCCGCATCCCCACCCCGGTGTTCGGCGGCGGCCTGATCGAGAACATCGACGACTCGACGCTCCTGGCGTATCGGGCCTCGCTGACCGGCAATACGCTCGGCATCACCCCGAACTTCAACCGCAACGGCAACGACGGCACCATCAGCCGCTTCGGCTGGAAGGCGCAGAACAAGTCGTTGGAACTCTTTGCCGGTGAGGCCTACAACGTGGAGATGGGCGTGAGTAACGAGCTCTCCCCGCAGGAACGGCCGGCGCCGTCCGAGGCCCGTACCACCGGACTGCCGTCGCAGTGCAGGCTCAATGCGACGCCGGAGGACCACACCAACTTCAACGAGCCCGCGGTGGACACCATCAGCGACGTCACGAAGTTCGCCATGTTCATGCGCCTGCTCAAGCCGCCGGTGCAGCAGGTGAGCGGTCCCAACACCGTCGGCATCGTCCTCGGCGAAGGGATCTTCACCGAGATCGGCTGCGCGAAGTGCCACAACGTCGCCTACACCACCGGCACCTCCAGCATCACCGCCGATCTGAACAACGCGCAGGCGAAGCTGTTCAGCGACCTGGCGGTCCATCACATGGGAAGCGGCCTGGCGGACAACATCCAGCAAGGGACCGCGCAGGGCACGCAGTTCCGCACCGCGCCGCTGTGGGGTCTGGGGCAGCGGCTGTTCTTCCTGCACGACGGACGGACCTCGAACCTGGTGGACGCCATCACCGCGCACTCCTCGAGCGGCTCGGAGGCCAACGCGGTGATCGCCAATTACAACGCCCTCACCGTGGCGAACAAGCAGAACCTCATCTACTACCTGCGATCTCTGTAGAGGAGAGAACGATGTCGCTCCTGTTCATGCTCCTGCTGTCGGTCCTGATCCAGGGAGCGACGCCGAGCGCCAGCGACGCCGCGACGCCCGTCCCCGAACAGGGACGCGTCGCCGCGGGCCGCTACCGCAACGCCTATTTCAACCTGTCGTATCCGATCCCCGCCGGCTGGACCGAGCAGCCGGCGGGGCCCCCTCCCTCGGAGGCCGGCGCGTATACGCTGGCGCAGTTCGCGCTGATCGATCCGGACCAGCGGCTCCGCGCGCACGTGCTGATCACCGCGCAGGACTTCTTTTTCAGCCTGATCGAGATGGACGAGGCGAAGGAGCTGGTGGCGGCGACGCGCCGCGGGCTCGAGCCGGTGTACCAGCTCGAAGGAGAGCCGGACCAGATGACGATCGCTGGCCGCCCCTTCCACCGCCTGCGCTACCGCGCGCCGCGCTCGGGCCTGCACTGGCGCGTGCTCTCGACCGACACCCGCTGCCACGCGCTCACCTTCACGCTCACCGGCACGGACGACGCCGCGCTCGACGCGGCCCAGAACGCGATGCGGGGCATGTCCCTGACGACGACGAACGCCCCGGCGTGCGTGAGCGATTACGCGCGCGAAGAGAACGTCGTGAAACGGACGGACCCGCTGTTCCCCACGCAGCGCTACAACACCATCCCCGTCCGCGTGATCGTCGGAAGCGACGGCCGGGTCAGGCACGCGCACCTGCTCAGCGCGTACCCCGACCAGTCGAAAGCGATCCTCGAGGCCCTCCGCAGCTGGCGCTTCAAGCCGTATCGGGTGGCGGGAAAGGCGGTGGAGGTCGAGACGGGAATCGTGTTCGGGATGCCGCTGGAGCGCGGCCCGTCACCCGGCCCTTCGCTACGCTCAGGACCACCCTCTCCCCGCTAGCGGGGAGAGGGGCACTCGCGACACCTAGCGCGACTGCAGCCGCCGCAGCGCCGCCTGCTTGAGGGCCATGCTGGTGCCGGCGCGGGCGATGGCCTTCACGTCCGCCTCCGGCAGCGTCGGCAGGATCTTCAGGGCGAAGGCCTGCGGCGTGCGCGGATTGTGGACCAGGCCGAGGCGGACGTCGAGGCTGGACATCCACTGCGCGGTCTTGAGGATGACGTCGGCGATCTGGAAGTTGAGGAACGGCGACTTTGCCAGGCGCGCCACCTCCTCCACCGTCAGGCGCGGGTTGCGGAGCACGGAGAGGAGCACGCGCGGGTCGTTGTCCTGCAGCAGCAGCGCGCGCTCGGTGCGGTCCGCCTTCACCGCCTGGAGGATCTTCTCCATCTGCGAGAGGCCGCGCACGCGGTCCCAGGCGTTCTGCCGCTGTTCCGGTTCCGCGGTTTCAGGCGACGATTGCAGTTGCGCCAGCACCTTGTCGGCGTCCGCGTCGACGGCGAGCGCGAGACCGACCGGAAAGGCCGCCACCACCGTGGCGGCGAGCTGGGCCTCGCCGCCGTTCGGGCCGCGCAGGGTGACGGCGAGCTTCGCGTCCACCGCGGCGCCCTCCGTCGTCGGCAGCAGCAGCGCGCCGGCGGAGAGATTGACGCGATGCTCCTCGAGCAGCTCGTCATCGCTCTCGAACTGGGCGAGGAAGGATGCGGGGCCGGTTCGCTCCACGCGCATGCGTGAAGATTATGGTGCTTACGCGGCCGCCGCGGCGACGGCCCCTCACCCGGCCCTTCGCTGCGCTCAGGGCCACCCTCTCCCCGCTTCGCGGGGCGAGGGGCACTCGTCACACTCAGGCGTCACTGCACCGCCGAGAGGTTGTTCGCCGCGTCGCGGTCGATGTAGTAGTTGTACGGGTCGACGCCGGCGTACGTCGGCTTCTTGTCCGTCACGAACTTCAGCACCTGGCGTCCCGATTTGATCGGCTGGCGCTCCATCAGCAGCACGTGCGATCGGTCGAAGGCGTCGAGGCCCGGGAGGGCGGTGAAGAGGCCGACTTCGATGCGCTCGGCGAGCGGCGTCTCGGTCTCCACGGCCTGGCCGGTGACGTACATCTTCTTCGCCTCGACCGGCACCGTCACGTCCCACTTGCCGTCCGGCCGCTGCACGGCCGACGGCCCGGCCACTTTCAGGTCGTACAGCGTGACGCGCTCGAAGAGATCGGTGATCAGCGCCTGATCCTCGGCCGTCTTCGCCTCGGCGCGCAGCGCGGCGATGAGATCGAGCGTGCGGGGATACGGCGCGCCCTTGAATTTGTAGCGCGCGAGCATGTTGCGCAGCGCGCGGTTGACGCCGTCCTCGCCGAGGCGCCTGCTCAGGAGGTGCATGACCATCGCGCCCTTGCGGTAGCTGATGTGGTTCTGGCCGAGCACGCGCGCGAGCGGCGGTTCCTCCTTCGGGGACCAGGCGCGGCCCTGGAGATAGCGGTCGAGCTCGAACCGCAGGTAGCGGCGGATCTGATCCTCGCCGCGGAGCTTAGTCACGACCATGTGCGCCGAGTACTGGGCGAGCGTCTCGACGAAGAGCGTGTAGCCCTCCATCTCCGCGCCGATCATCTGGTACGGCCACCACTGATGCGCGAATTCGTGGGCGGTCATGCCGGTGACCGAATCGATGGTGTCGGGCTCGTCGTAGTCGGCGATGAAGCCGACCGACTCGGAGAACGGGATGGTGCCGGCGAAGGCCTGCGCGTAGCCCTTGTAGCCCGGGAACTCGACGACGCGGAAGTGATCGAACTGGTACGGCCCGAAATTCGCCTGGTAGTAGTCGAGCGACGCCGCCATCGCGCCCAGCATCCGGTCGACGTTCCACGCGTGCCGCGGGTGGTAATAGACCGCGAAATCGACGCCGTCGTGCTTGCGGTGTCTCTCCGCGTAGCGCGCGGACTGGATGGAGAAGCGCGGGCGCATCGGCACGGTCGTCACGAAGCGCGCCGTGCGCCTGCCGTCGCGGGTCACGTCGGAGACCCTGTTCCCCGGCGCGATCGGCGTCTGGTCCGCGTCCGTCGTCAGGGTGATGTCGGTCTTCTTCATCCAGCCGTTGCCAAACGAGAGCCTCGTCGTCGCGGCGAGATCCTCCAGCTTCGGCGGTCCGGCCAGCCCGGGCAGGCCGTACTTGCGGCGGAGCGCGGGGTCGGACAGCAGGCCGGCGTTGTTCATCCCGAGGATCGGCATGAGGTCCGTGTCGGTGACGAACGTGCCGTTCTCGACGAGCGAGGTGGGCTGGTCCGAGTTGCGGAACCCGCGCTCCCAGCGCTGCGTCTCGAACGTGAGAGCGCCCGCCTCGCCCGGCTGCATTGGGCGGTCGAGGCGGTAGATCCGGTAGTGGTAGGTCTTGTCGTCGAGGATCAGCCGCGCCCCGGCGACGGAGGCGGTCCTGAGCTCGAGCGTGTCGTCGGAGATGAGGCGGAGGTGCAGGTCGGAGATCGGCTGCGCGGTCAGGTTGCGGATCACGTAGCGGCCTTTCGTCACGGCCCGGCGCTCGCGCGGATAGAGCGCGATGTCGAGCGTCAGCTCCTCGAGCTGCGGCTGCGGCACGCCGTTGTATTTTCCGAAGCGCCTCTCGTATGCGGCCATCGACGCTTCGGTCTCGTCGCCGGTCCGGTACTCGTTGAGGATGTTGGTGTTGTAGTACGCGTAGGCACCGGCCGCGAGGAAGGTCAGCAGCGCCGCGGCGGCCACCCATCCCGGCGCGCCGGCCAGCCGGCGAAACGCCAGCACCACCCGCGGCTTCAGCCGGACCTCGGTGCCGCGCCTCCACAACAGGTGCGCGACCACCAGCAGCAGGACCGCGAACGCGCCCCAGTACAGGCGAAACGTCCAGGTGCCGATCCAGAACGAGCCCGCGCCGTTGAGATCACTGAGCGGCGTCTCCGGCTTGCCGCCGAAATTGAGGAGGTTGTGCTGGATCCAGTGGTTCATCTCCTGCCACACCACCAGCAGCGTCATCACTCCCCAGCCGACGGCCTTGTGAGGGCTGAGCGACTGGACGAAGATCGCCACCGCCGCGAGGAGCAGCGCGTCGAAGCTCGCCGGCAGGACGTACCAGAGCAGGTATTTGCCGAGCTCCACGTCGGTGAAGCCGAGGGAGAGTTGCAGGCCGACCGCGGCGACGACGTTGAGGACGAGCATGGACACGAACAGGAGGGCCAGCGAGGTGGTCTTCGGAATGACGTAGGCCCAGTTGGGGAGCGGCGCGGCGTCGACGAGCTCGTGGACCCTGCGGTCGCGCTCGCGCCATACGAGCTCCCCCGCGTAGTAGATGGCCACCACCATCAGCAGGACCCGGAACGCATCCTCGATCTCCGGGATCAGCGACAGCGTCGTCGGATACTCCGGCTGGTAGTCGGGATAGCGCTGGGTGAGCAGGACGAACAGCGTGGTGTACATCCCCCACGCCATCAGCGCGGGGAAGGTGGGGCTCATGACGAACTGCCGGAGCTCGAACCGCGTGCGCATCCACAGCAACGCGCGCAAGGCGGCGCTCCCGTGCCGCGGATTCGGCAGGGCGGTGGAAAGCGCGGGCGCCGCGACTTCCACGGCCGCGCGCCGCGCGAGCTTCAGATTCCTGCGCTCGCGTTTCGACATCCCGCGGTCGGAGAAGCGATAGACGGCGTACGTGAGCGCGAGGCAGAGCAGGGCGGCCGTGGTCCACAACAGGCGGTTGTAGAGCAGCGCGCCGCGGAGCTCGGGCAGCAGCGTGTTCCGCTCGGCGACCGTCCAGTACCGCACGGCGTCGCTGAGGGCGCGGGCGGCGAACGGCTCGGCGACCGCGACGATCGTCTCGAGCTGCGGCCGGCGAAGCGCTCCCTCCAGCGTGAAAAAGCCGGCGATGAAACCGATGACGCCGAGGTACGTGGCCATCATCGAGCGGGTGATCGTCGCCAGCGCGAAGAAGACCGCCGAGTGAATGAGGATGTTCGGCAGCGCCACCACAAAGTAGGCGTAGAGATGGTCGGCGAGCCGGTTCGGGCCGAGGTTCGCGGGATTGGCCCACGGCATCAGCGTGCCGAGGAAGCTTCCGAGCGGCACGACCGCCATGCACAGCGCGGCGATGGCGAACGCGCCGAGGAAGCGGCCGATCAGGTATTGGAACTTGGTGATCTTCGTCGAGCGGAGGATCGGACCGAAGCCGGTCTCGTCGTCGCGGATGACGGCATTCGCCACGAACGACGTGGTCACGAACATGAAGATGATCGAGATCATCACGGAGTTGCGCAGCAGGGCGTACGCGGCGTTCCGGACCATGCCGCCTTCCGAGCCGAGCTCGAAGCCCTCGGCGTTCATCGAGACGAAGACCATGGCGAAGGCCATGGCGGAGGTCAGCCAGAGGAGCGGGTTGCGGAGGAGGTATCGGAATTCGAAGCGGGCGATGTCGAGGAGCATGGCTTGGGTCCTCAGGCCGCGCGGCGCGATTCCGCCAGCGTGGAGAAGTAGACGTCTTCCAGTCCGGCGTCGATCGGCGTGAAGCCGTCGCCGGGGTCGCGGTCGGAGAGGACGTGCACCACCGTCCGTCCGGCGAAGAGGCGCGTGGACAGGAGCTCGTGCTGCTCGCGGTAGCGGGCGAGCTCGCCGCGCTCGATCACCTTCATCCAGATCCGGCCGCGCGCGGCGTGAATCAGCTCCTGCGGCGCGCCTTCGCGCTGCACGCGCCCGTCCGCCAGCACGGCCACGCGCGGGCAGAGGTCCGACACGTCGGCGACGATGTGCGTGGAGAGGATGACCACCACGTTCTCGCCGATCTCCGCGAGGAGGTTGAGGAAGCGGTTGCGCTCCTCGGGATCGAGACCGGCGGTCGGCTCGTCGACGATGATCAGCTCCGGGTTGCCGATCAGCGCCTGGGCGATGCCGAAGCGCTGGCGCATGCCGCCGGAAAAGCCGGAGAGCGTCTTCTTGCGGACGCTCCACAGATTGACCTGCTGCAGCAGCGTTTCGACCGTGACCTTGCGGTCGGCCGGCGAGGCGACGCCTTTGAGCACCGCCATGTGATCGAGCATCTCGTACGCGGAGACGCGCGGGTAGACGCCGAAATCCTGCGGCAGATAGCCGAGGGTGCGGCGGAGCTTCTCCGGCTCGCGGATGACGTCGATGACCTCCCCTGAGCCTGTCGAAGGGCCGAAGCGGATCGTTCCTTCGGTCGGCGTCTGCAGCGTGGCGATGGCGCGCATGAGCGTCGACTTGCCGGCGCCGTTCGGGCCGAGCAGGCCGTACATGCCGCGCGGGATCGACAGCGTCACGTGGTCGAGGGCGCGGGTTCCATTGGGATACACGTGGCTTACGTCACGAAGAGTCAGCATCGGGTTTTCTCCTGGAGATTCGGTCAGCGCCGCCGGCGCTCGCGATGTCGCGAGGCCGCGGCAAGGAGCGCGGCCAGGCCGGCTCCGAGTGAGAGGAATGTGCCGAGGATCCACTGCCCCGGTCCGGGCAGCGATCCCCATGCGGAATGGAGGCGTTCCGTGGCGAAAAACAATCTGCTGGAGCCGAGCAGCGTGTTCATGCCGTAAGAGTGTTCGAGCGCCTGGCTGACGCCGCCGACCAACAGCAACAGGCCGGCGGTTCCGAACACCCACTTCAGCGGGTGGCGCAGGCCCAGCAGCAGCGCGCTGCCGAAGAGGTACGTGGCGATGGTGCCGATGTACGGGATGCGCATGATGGTTCCCGCCGGCCCGACCCCGGCCAGCGCCCCCAGCGCGAGCAGCCAGGCGGTGAAGAGCGCCAGGGCCAGCGCCAGCCACACGAAGCCGGCGAACACTTTCGCCAGCGCGAGCCGCCGCCGCTCGACGGGAAAGATCCAGAGGAAGGAAGAGCCGAACGGCTTCTCGTGGAGCCAGATGGCGAAGGGAAAGAGGAACGAGATGAGCGGCGTCGGGAACATGCCGGACGAGTCGAATCCCTCCCCTCCGCTGAGGAGGTCGCGCGCGATCAGGAACGTGAAGGCGGCGAGGACGACGATGACGACGAGCAGCACCGGACGGAGACTCAGGCCGACGATCCGGACCTGTTCGACCAGGACGTCGCGCCAGCGCGGCGCGGGATGAAGCGTCATTTCGCTCATGCCGTTTCCTCCTCGCCCAGAAACGCGAGGGCGGCCTCTTCGAGCGCCAGCGGCGTCACCTCGCGCACGGTCGCGCCGGCGGCGTGGAGGCGCGCGGTGACGTCACGCTCTTCGCCGACGAGCGTCCACTGCACCTCGCGTCCGCCGGGCGAACGGCGGGTGCTCGCGATCCGAAGCTCGCCCGGCGGCTGCCACCCTTCCGGCACCTCGACGCGGTAGCGGAGGACGGTCCGCCGCATTTCGTCGCGCGACAGCTGCGCCACCAAGCGCCCCGCGCTGAGCATTCCGACGTGATCGGCCAGGCTCTCCACCTCGTGAATGTGATGCGTCGAGATCAGGACCGTGGTCGGCGTGTCGGCCAGGTGCTCGGCCAGTTGCGTGAGCGCGCGATTGCGCGCCATCGGATCGAGTCCGTCCGTCGGCTCGTCGAGCAGCAGCAGCGGCGGGCGATGCGCCAGCGCCAGCACGAACTGCACGCGCCGCGTCTCACCCTTGGAGAGCGTGCCGATCCTGCGCTCCGGATGGACGCCGAAGACGCGGACCAGCTGCTCCGCGTACGCGTGGTCCCACGCCGGATAATGCACCGCGGCGTGGCGGATCAGCCGCCCGCAGGTCATCCACTTGTAGTCGTGCTCGTGCGACTCGGGGATGTAGCCGGCCTGCGCGCGCACTTCCGGACCGTGCGAGGCGGTGTCCAGTCCGAAGACCTCGACGCGTCCCGCATCCGGCCGCTCGAGGTTCAGCAGCACTTTCATGGCGGTGCTCTTCCCCGCGCCGTTCGCCCCGATGAGCACGTACACCGCCCCCTCGGGGATGCGCAGGTCGACGCCGTCGAGCGCTGTCTGCTCTCCGTACCGCATCGACAGTCCCCGCGTCGTCACGGCGAATGATTCCGGCAAGCCGTTCATTCGTCCTCCTTGGCTGCCAGTTTCTGAATCATCGACACCAGCTCGTCGACCGCCACGCCGTTCCGCCGCGCCTCGAGCAGCGCGCGTTTCGCCACCGCCATGGCCAGGCTGCGCCGTTCTCCCGCGCCGCGCCGGACGGTGGGCGAGACGAAGGTCCCCTGCCCCCGGCGCACGTAGATGACGCCCTCGCGCTCGAGCTCCTGGTAGGCCTGCGAGACGGTGCGCGGATTGACGACCAGCTCGGAGGCGAGCTCGCGGACGGAAGGGAGCGGATCTTCGGCCCGGAGCGTGCCGACCACCACCGCCCGCCGCACCTCGTCCATGATCTGGAGATAGAGCGGCCGCGCGTCCTGCGGATCGAGGTTCACCAGCATGGCGACCCTGTGGCAGTGTTGTACAATTGCGCAACACTACACCACGCTCCGCGGAAACGCAATACCGGAGCGCTAAGGCTCGTCAGCCGGCGCGGTCGAATCGCCCACGCGAACGATCCGGCCCGTGCGCACGTCCTTCAGGCCCCAGCGGTTCTGAAAGGCGTCATCGAAGTACTCGACGAGCTCCAGCTCTCCGCGGCGGGCATGGAAGTGAGGAAGGAGGCTGCGAATGGCCCTCAGGTTTCCGAGCGCGTATCCGAGGATGGAGTACTGGTTCCGGGTTTTCGCGTCGAACTTTCCGTCCCTGGCGAGCGCGCGGCGATTCCGCTCGTGCACGGCGATGGCGCGGCCGAAGTAGTCCATGGCCTGGGCCAGTGTGCCGTCCCGCGTGGCGCGGTGTCCGAGCTCGGCGAAGGGTCCCGCGTTCTCCGGGATCACGGCGGCGCGGGCGAGCTGGAGGCTCTGGTACTCCTCCCACGAGCCGGCGGCACGCGCCTTGGTGCGGAGGTACAGCCAGCAGATCTCCGGCGTCTCGTCGCCCGCGCTCACGCGGAACACGTCCCTGCTCCGCGACGATCCGAGCGTCACTTCGACCTCGTAGTGGCCGGGAGCCAGTTGGCCGAGGTCGACGGTTGCCGCGCGGCCCACCGAGTCGCGGTCCGGCCGGCTCGTTCCCCCGCCCAGGATCCCGCCTGCTCGCGGGGGCGCGTCGGAGGCGTCCGTCACGTGGACGGTCTGGAGGGTCGGACCTACCGGCCCCCCTTCGAGGCGGCGTACCGACCACGTGAGCTGCTTCCACCAGTCGTCGCCGTTCAAGGCCGGCCGGTTCTCGACCTCCGCCCTGTCGAATCGGGCAACGAGATCGGCGAGCAGACGCTCGTCCGCAAACACGAGCTGTCCCGTCGGCACCCGTCCCTCGAGAGCGGCCTCCTCGCTGCGAACGCTCACGTGGAGGCTCGCGGCGAGGAGCGGCGAAGCAAGGAAACAGAGGAGAGCGAAGCCGGACAGACGTCGAATCATGCGCTGAGTCCTTTCTCCAATCCGCAACACCAAGTGCAAGATGCCCTCCGGCACGTCGTCGGCAAGGAAGACAAACGACGTGCCTGACAAACCGTGAGCTTCCCGGTGGAAGGCATCGACGGCGGATCGATCTCGATGCTGACCGTGCACACCGGCTGACGGACCTCACCCCGAACCGAACTTCGCCCTTTCCCCCCTCCCCGCCTCTCGCCCGAACTTTAGTTCGCGTGATCTTCATATAAATCAACAACTTACGTTGGTCATGTGCTTGCTCATGGAGCTGCCCGACATGGAGAAAACATCATGAACGACCAGTTTTTCGAGATGGATGAAACGGACCAGGAAGAGGAGCTGCTCGCGTTCGATCATGAAGACGAAGCGGGCGATTACGAAGAGGAGCTCGGCGGAACGCAGGAGGAGCGCGAGATCGAGCTGGCCGCGGAACTGCTCGGCGTTTCCGACGAGCAGGAGCTCGACGAGTTCTTCAGCAAGTTGATGAGCGGCGCGCGAAGCATGCTCGCTTCGCCGGCCGGCCAGAAGCTGAAGGCCCTGCTGCGCCAGACCGCGAAGAAGGCGTTGCCGATGGCCGGCCAGGCGATCGGCGGCTACTTCGGCGGCGATCGCGGCGCGGCGTTCGGCGGCAAGGTCGCGGCGGCGGGCGGACAGTTGTTCGGGCTCGAGCTCGAAGGGCTCAGTCCCGAAGACCGCGATCTCCAGATCGCGCGCCGTTACGTGCGGCTGGCCGGCGAAGCGCTGCGCCGCCTCAGCAGCACGCCCTCCGGCGGCAATCCCTCGCGCGCCGCGGAGAGCGCGTTCCTCGGCGCCGCGCGCCGCCACGCACCCGGCCTGGCCTCGCGCATGAGCACCGGCGGCGGGGGCGCCAGCAACCCGCGCTCGCGCACCGGCCGCTGGGTTCGCAAAGGCAGAAAGATCTTCGTCTTCGGTCTCTGAAATCGATCACTCACCAACGCAAAAAAGGAGAACACACCATGCACGACCTCGACCGCACCCTGCGCAGCCAGGAGCCCGAAATCGAAGGCGAATTCGAATACGAGATCTTCGGCGAGACCGACCACGAATTCGAAGAGGAAACCTATTACGAACTGACCGAAGAGCAGGAGATCGAGCTGGCCGCCGAGCTGCTCGCCGTCTCCGACGACCGCGAGCTCGATCAATTCCTCGGCGGTCTGCTCAAGAAAGCAAAAGGCGCCGTCGGCCCGATGCTGAAGAAGTATCTCAAGCCGCTGGCCAAGAAGCTCATCCCCATCGCCGCTGCCGCCGTGGGCGGTTATTTCGGCGGCCCGATGGGCGCGAAGCTCGGCAACAAGCTCGGATCCTTCGCCACCACGCTGTTCGAGGTCGACTTCGAGTCGATGGACGGCGAAGTGATGGAGATGGAAGTGGCCCGCAACTTCGTTCGCCTCGCCAACGCCGCAGCCACGAACGCCGCCATGGCCGGCTCCACTACCGATCCGAACAAAGCCGCGAAGACCGCGCTCGTGCAGGCCGCGAAGACACACGCGCCCGGTCTCGTGCGCAACAACTCGGCGATCGCCGGCGCGGGCAGCATCACGCCGAGCGTCACGCGCCGCCGCAACAGCGGCCGCTGGATCCGCCGCGGCGGCCGCGTCGTCGTCCTCTTGGGAGCCTGACCGATGACACTCGCATCGTTCGCCGCTACGACGCTCGCGCTCGAAACGCGCGCCCTCCTGACGCGACTGGCTCGTCTGCAGCCGTTCGCGCTGGTGATGCCGATGGTCGGCGCCGCGCGCGTCTCGGACATGGCGTCGGCGGCGATCGAGTGTTATCTCATCCGCCGGCAACGCTCGCTGAAGACGCAGATGCGCGCGTATCTGGCGTGGCTCGCTTCGCCGCAGGGACGGCGAGCCACACCCGAGACGGCGCAACGCCGCTTCGCCTATCTGAAGTTGCGGTTCAACGCCGCCATCACGCAGTTCGACATCTTCTCCGACGCGCTCACGGGCCGCGCCGAAGTCGGCAACGGCGTGTGGCTCGGCGGTCTCGACAAGGCCGCGGAAGACGCGCTCTCGCTCGAGCCGCAACGCCTGGCATTGCCGCCCGTGATCACGTATCTCGACCAGGGACACGGCGCCGCCATCCGGCGCGCGCGTACGCGGCTCCCGGGCGGCGGCGACAATCCGGTGGCCATCGTTCGCCTGCCGCGCGAGCGCATGATCGGCAGCGGCATCGCATCATCGCTCGTACACGAGACCGGTCATCAGGCCGCCGCGCTGCTCGATCTGCTGCCGTCGCTGCGCCTCGAGCTGCAGGAGCGACACCGCGCCAGCGCTCCCGCCGACCAGCCGGCCTGGCATCTGTGGGAGCGCTGGATCTCCGAGATCGCCGCCGATTTCTGGGCAGTGGCCAAGGTCGGCGTCGCCGCCACGCAGGGACTGATGAACGTGGTCAGTCTGCCGCGTGCGTTCGTCTTCCGCATCGCCGGCGACGATCCGCATCCGTTCCCCTGGATCCGCGTGAAGCTCTCCGCCGCTGCCGGCGCGCTGCTCTATCCCGATCCGCAATGGCGCGCGCTCGACTCGATGTGGGAGGCGTTCTACCCGCGCACGGGACTCGACGCCACGCGCCGCGCTCTCCTGGAAAGCCTCGAGCGCACCATCGCACCGTTCCTACGCGTGCTCGCCGAACATCGCGTCGCCAGGCTGCAGGGATTGCAGTTCGTGCGCGCGTTCGATCTGGCATCGCGCAAGCCCGAGCGCCTGCGGCGCATCTGGCGTGAATCGCGCGGCGGCATCCCGGTGCTGGAGACCCTGGCCCCGACCATCGCGTTCGCCGTCATCGGCCAGGCCAAACAGGACCGCCGCCTCTCCCCCGAGCGCGAGAGCGCACTCGTGGCCGAACTGCTCACGCGCTGGGGGCTGCGGCGCGCCCTCACCGAACAACCCGCGCAACGCGTACCGCGCGCACTGGCCGCCTGACCATCAATTCGCAAATAAGGAGAAACCCATGGCTGAGAAGAAAAGAGACAACGAACCGACGAAGGTGCCTGAGGTGCTGGAGACGCCGATCATCGTCGATCACAGCACGGCGAATGACGAGGAGCGGCGGTTCATCACGAACGAGGCCCACAGCCCGGTGAATGTAAAGCTCACCGGAGGCTCGCTCGACGTGACGCTGCAGGGGACACCCACCGGCAGCACGGACGTCCAGGGATTCTGGGAATACCTGCGCCAGCGCACCGACGCCATCTCGTTCAACGAGTACAGCAAATTCATCAAGGAAGTCCTGTGCAGCGGCCCGGATCCTGAAAAACTCGGCGACGACGTCAAGCAGTTGCGGACTGCCGCGGCAAGTGCTCCACGGCTTTACGGCGTCGACACGTACCAACTGCTGCGCGTGGCCACCGAAGCGTTTCTGCTCCTCCGTGGCGGTAGCACGCTCGTCGCCAAAGCCAAAATCTCCTCGCCCTCGCGGTTTGGCGGCAGCGCCTTCGACGAACCGACCCTGTCGAAGAAGCTGAGCGACTATCTCGGCACCAATGCCATCACTCCGTACATCGAGCGCATCACCTCCGCGTTCCTCGATACGTTTCCGGAGACCCATACGACTGCGGTCTTCTGCGACGACATCGACACCAAGGTCCTGCAGCCGTTCTTCATCGAGCTGATCTGGTCGTATTGGGAGGAAGAGCTCGGACTGGTCCAGGCCATCAACGCCATCAGCCTGCGCTTCCAGAACAAGCGCGCCCCGGGCGATCACGACGCGCTGGCCAATCTCGAGACGCATCCTCTCCGGCCGCTCGCCAACCTGTTGTGGGGCTACGTGCAGGATGAGGATCATCGCCTCACCGTGGCCCGCCGTTCGTATGAGTACGAGCATCAGTATGGAATCTCGCTCCTCGGGCGGGCGGTGCCGAAGCTGCGTGCGGCGGACAGCCGCTCGAAGTTCCTCCAGTCGTTCCACACGCTGCTGCACCAGGCGGCGATCTTCTACGAGCGCTCGTCCAATCTCACGGTCCGCGCCGACGCGTTCCCGCTGCTCAACGCGCTCCGCGAAGTCCATCTCGTGCTCTCCGAGGGGGCGCACAATCAGTTCCGCGAGCTGCCGTGGGAAGCCCGAGTGGAGATGCTCATCCAGCAGTGGCTGCTCTCGCGCAACGAAATCCGCGAGTTCGTCGGCGGCCGTCCCGCGGTTCCGTATGACGAGGACTGGATGCGCCCCGTCGACGCGCTGCGGCGCGTCATGGGCTGGGGCGACACGTCGGTCACCCACTTCAACGACCTGGCCATCACCGGCGAGAAGATCATCCTCTCGGTGCGCTTCGGCGATTGGAGCGGCCGCAACACCACCGACGAAGAGGCCACCGGCTGGGCCGTGTTCTGGAAGCCCGAGATCCAGCGCTACATCCACGC
>Ga0157377_10000169_pt1 | contig 39114 bp, 30 predicted proteins | sample M55metaG_FD_121116 | JGI IMG/M metagenome (GOLD analysis project Ga0157377, IMG submission 121116) | Miscanthus rhizosphere microbial communities from Kellogg Biological Station, Michigan, USA - M5-5 metaG | ecosystem: Host-associated > Plants > Roots > Rhizosphere > Soil | place: USA: Michigan...
CCTCCCATCTGAGCCAGCGTCGGTCCGACGGCGCCTGAAGCCCATCTTCACGGCCTTCCTGGCTCGTCCACTCCATGTGTCTCTTCCTTCCCCTCCTTCCTCACCACATCTTCAGAGCAGGGGTGCTTATCCCGTCCTACATCACGCCAGCGGCCGCTCGGCGATGCCGGCGGCCGCGCACTCCTCCGCCCACGCCGCGGCGGTCATCTCCCCGCTCGCCATCCGCTTGACCGCGAGGAACGGCGCGATGGTGCGCCCGTCCTTGGTCAGCGTGATCGGCGCGCCCGGCGCGGCGTTGCATGCCCATCCCTCCTCCATCAGCCGCGTGGCGATGGCGCATCCGAGCACCGCCTTGGCCTTCGCCGCCGCTTCCTCCTTCGGGATGTGGACGAGGTTCAGGCGGACGGCGAACTGCAGCACCGACGTCGCGGCGTCGCCGGCGCCGACCATGTTCAGCTCGCGCAGCGCGCCGGCGTACTGCACGGCGTGGCTGCGCCACATCGGCTGGTAGACCTTCGACGCCGTGTCGCGCCAGTCGAGCTGCGTCAGCGTCGACGCTTTGGCGGGATCGGTGAAGAGGTTCCGCACCACTTCTACCTCCAGCGACTCGAGGTCGCGCAGCAGCGTCGACGCCAGCGGCGATTGCGCCGGCGTTTCGCCCGCGGCGAGCGGCTCCAGCGCCGCCACGCGCTCGCGCAGCGGCGGGTGGCTGTCGTACTCGTCGCCCTGCCCCTCGGCCAGCTCGCGCTCCACGAATTTGCCGAGCTCCGTCTGAATCGCGGCGTCGTTCATGAACTGCGTCAGCCCGGCGGCGATCGGCGGACGGAAGCCGTTCGACAGCACCGGCAGCACCTCGTTGTTCCAGTACGGCGTGTAGGCGGCCGCCGCGCGGTGCGTGGCCACCAGCGCGTTGATGGCGTTGCGCGCGCCGGCCACCTTTGCCGCGAGCAGGTCGGCGGCGTGCTCCTGCGCGCGCGAGATGGCCTGCGTGACGCGGAGGAAAAACGTGCCGTACCAGAGAAACGGCTTCTGCATCGACCCGCCGGTCTTTCCCAGGTTGTTGACCGTCCGCACGATCGCCGCGCGCGTCTTGTAGACCCAGACTCCCAGTTTGGTGTCGCCGCCGCAGTAATGCCCGAACTCGTGCGCGATGACGGCGCGCAGCTCGTCGACGTTGAGGCTCTGCAGCAACGCCAGGCCCACCGCCATCACGCGCCGGCTGCCGATGCCCGCCATGCCGCCGCGCTGCGCCACCCAGGCGTTGACGTCCGGGATGAGATAGACCTCGCGCGGCACCGGCTGCTCCGTCGCCGCCGCCACCTCGCGGATCAGGGCGAAGAGATCCGGCTGCGACGTCTCGTCCAGGCGCGGTCCCGGCGCCACGAATCGGTCGAAGCGGGGGAGAATCGACCAGAGGATCAGTCCCGCCCCGACGACGGCGAAGAGCGTCGCCTTGACGTAAATGTGGTTGGAGTAGACCAGCTCCAGGTAGACCGCGAACAGGAGTCCCCCGGCGATGGAAAGGGCCAGTGCGTAGAAACCGATGGTGAGCGCGAGCGCCATCAAGGCGCGCGAGGCGAGCGATTTTTTGGGCATGGGATGATTTTACCGTGAGTCGCTTTCCGGATCCGAGGTACACGCGCGGCGACGTGGTCGCCGTCGGCGACGACCTGCGCGTGGAGACGCTGCGCGACGCCTACCGCCACGGCATCTTCCCCTGGCCGCACGAGGAGCTGCCGCTGCCGTGGTTCTCGCCGCGGCGGCGGACGGTGATCGTCTTCGAGGAGCTGCACGTCGGCAGGACGCTACGCCGGTCGATGAAGAAGTCGCCGTACGAGCTCACCATCGATCGCGCCTTCCCCGAGGTGATCCAGGCCTGCGCCGCCTCGCCGCGCGGCGACCAGGACGGCACCTGGATCGGCCCGAAGATCGTCGCAGCGTACACGCGACTCCACCGCGCCGGCGACGCGCACAGCGTGGAGGTGTGGGACGGCGCGGAGCTGGTGGGCGGGCTGTACGGCGTCGACGCCGGCGGCGTCTTCACCGGCGAGTCGATGTTCCATCGCGCGGCCAACGCCTCGAAGCTCGCGCTGCTCTTCCTGGTCGACCACCTCCGCACCCGCGGCGCGACCTGGCTCGACTGCCAGGTGATGACCGACCACATGCGCCACCTCGGCGCGCGCGAGATTGCCCGGCCGCGCTTTCTGGACATGCTGGCGGAGGCGCAGGCGCGCGCACTCACGCTATTCATGTAGGACGGGCTTCAGCCCGTCGAGGTTGAAGCCGACGGCCTGAAGCCCGTCCTACATTACGGCAGCCACGGCGCGAACGCCTTCATGAACTCCTCGTCCGCGATCACCGGCCGCCGGCTCTCCCGCCCCACCCAGACGTGCGACGACGAGCCGGTGGCGTGCAGCCGCTCCCCCGTCCCGTCGTACAGCTCGTACGCGAACTTCATCATCCGGCTCGCCGCCTCCGCCACCGAGGTGCGGATCACCACCTCGTCGTCGTAGAGGTACGGCGCGCGGTAGCGGCAGACGATCTCGGTCACCACCAGGATCAGCCCGCGCTCCTCGATCTCCCGGTACGGGAACCCGGCGGCGCGGCAGAGATCCGTCCGCCCGATCTCGAACCAGACGACGTAGTTGGCGTGATGCGCAATCGCCATCTGGTCGGTCTCGGCGTAGCGCACGCGCGTACGGGATTCGTGAAATGGCGGCAAACGGCGCACAATAACACGGCAGAAAGTTTGCTAAAGGTCACGTAAGGCTCAGCACGGTGCGACGCAAAACATCCCTTAGACGCTTATCCGAAGCTGCAACGGCGCCGCTGCTCATCGGCGGCGCCGCGGTGCTGGCCTTCGAGCTGGCGCGCCGCACCTTCCGCCGCATGCAGCTCTTCTGTCCCACGCGCGAGCCGATCGTCAGCTGGAAGCCGGAGGACTACGGCGTCCCGCGCGAGCGCGCGGAGGAGCTGTGGATCGAGACCGACGACGGCGAGTTCCTCTACGGCTGGTATTGCCGCGCGGAAAAGCCGCTCGCCTCCGCGCTCTACTGCCACGGCAACACCGGCAACCTGACCAACACCGCGTTCGTCATCCCGCACCTGCTGGCCAGCGGAATCAACGTCCTCTTCTTCGACTACCGCGGCTTCGGGCGCAGCACCGGCTCGCCGTCGCTAGGCGGCATCATCGACGACGGCGTGGCCGCGGCGCGGATGCACGAGCGCATCCGCCCGAAGCATCTCCCCTCCATCCTCTACGGCTTCTCCCTCGGCGGCGCCATCGCCGCGCAGATCATCCGCCGCCACACCTTCGACGGCCTGGTCCTGCAGTCGACCTTCACCTCCCTGCCGGACATCACCCGCGTCGCCTATCCGAAAATCCCGCTCCATCTCTTCAGCGGCCGGCTCTTCGACACGCTGGCGGTCGTCAAGAAGTTGACCATTCCGGTGCTGATCCTCCACGGCGCCTCGGACGAGGTCTGCCCCGCCTGGATGGCGCAGCAGCTCCACGACTCCTGCGCCGCGGAGAAGAAAAAGCTCGTCCTGGTCGACGGCGGACTGCACAAGGACCTTTGGGAGCGCGCCTCGGACCAGCTGATCTGGGAGGTCAACCGCTTCGCCACCAACCTGCCGATCAGCCCGGACATCATCGAGGTGCCGCCGACAGCGGTCGAGTACGCCGTCGACGCCGCCTTCCGCAGCTTCCGCCGTTTCTTCCGCCGCCCGCCCGCGCAGCAACCGCTGTGATAAGTTCGCGGCGATGTAGGACGCGCTTCAGCCCGTCATGTCTTCCATCCGCTCGACGGGCTGAAGCCCGTCCTACATGAATATGCAAGCAGTCGTTAAATCAAACCCTGCTGACGGCGTCTCCGGTACCGAAATCCGCGACTGCCCCGTCCCCGAACCCGCCGCCGGCGAGGTGCTGATCCGCGTCGCCGCCGCGGCCATCTGCGGGACCGACAAGCACATCTATCACTGGGACCCGTCGATCCAGGACTCCGTGGTGCCGCCGCGCATCTACGGCCACGAGTTCTGCGGCTTCGTGGAGAAGCTCGGCGCCGGCGCGCAGCGCGCGCATGAAGGGCGCCTCGAGGTCGGCGACTACGTCTCCGCCGAGATGCACGTCATCTGCGGCGAGTGCGCGCAGTGCCGCTCCGGCCAGGGACACATCTGCGTGCGGACCAGGATCTACGGCCTGCACGAGGACGGCGCCTTCGCCGAGTTCGTGACGGTGCCGGCCTCGAACGTCATCAAGCTGCCGCGCTTCATTCCGCCGCGCGTCGGCGCGTTCCTCGACGCCCTCGGCAACGCCGTGCACACCACGCAGGTCTGCGACCTCGCCGGCAAGTCGGTGGCCATCACCGGCTTCGGGCCGATCGGCGCCATGGCCGCGTCGATCGCGCAGCACGCCGGCGCCAGCGTGGTCATCGTCACCGACGTCAGCGATCACGCGCTGGAGACGGCGAGGCGGTGGGCGGCGGCGCGGGACTTCCGCAACCTGCACGAGTTCAACGTCCGCACCCGGCCCGCGGCCGAGGTGAAGAAGGCCATCGAGGCGATCACCGACGGCGTCGGCGTCGACGTCGTCTGCGAGATGTCCGGCTCCTCCGCGGCCATCAACTTCGCCCTCGACATCGTCCGCATGGGCGGCACCCTCTCGCTCCTCGGGCTCCCCGCGGGGCACTCGGTGACCATCGAGGACTACACGCGCAACGTCATCTTCAAGGGGGTGACGATGCACGGCATCATCGGGCGGCGGATGTACTCGACGTGGCAGCGGATGCTGGCGCTGCTGCAGGCCGGGCTCGACGTCGAGTGGATCGTGCAGGCGACGTACGATTCGTTGCGGGATTTTCACGACGGGATGGGGAAGTTCGATCGACACGAGGCACTGAAGGTGGTCTTCTTTCCCGAGGGAGAGACGGCAGCTCAGGGGCGCCTCGGGCGACATGCGTAAACGGATCGGCATCCTCACCGGCGGCGGCGACGTCCCGGGCCTCAACGCGGCGATCAAGGCCTTCGTCTACCGCCTCCTCGACGACGACGGCTACGAGATCGTCGGCCTGCGGCGCGGCTGGGCCGCGCTGATCAACATCATCCCCGAGCCGGCGGCCGACAACTCGCAGTGGATCCTGCCGCTGACGCGCTACAACACCCGCGCCATCGACCGCAGCGGCGGAACGGTGCTGCACACCTCGCGCGTCAACCCGCTGATCCTCAAGCCGGAGCAGCTGCCGCCGCACCTGGAGTCGCAGAAGGGCGAGCCGGACGAGCGCGGGCGCTACGACATGACCGCGGCGGCAATGCGCGTGCTCGAATTTCTGAAACTCGACGCGCTGGTGGCCCTCGGCGGCGACGGCACGCTCACCTTCGCCCGCGAGCTGCACGCGCACGGCGTCCCCATCGTGGCCATCCCCAAGACGATGGACAACGACGTCTACGGCACCGACTACTGCCTCGGCTTCTCCACGGCGGTGACGCGCTCGGTCATGTTCATCAACGACCTCCGCACCAGCGCCGGCTCGCACGAGCGCTTCCTGGTGGTCGAGCTCTTCGGCCGCCACTCCGGCGAGACCTGCCTGCTGGCGTCGTACCTCTCCGGCGCCGACCGCGCCATCATCGCCGAGGTGCCGTTCGAGTGCGAGACGCTGTACCGCATGCTGTGCGAGGACAAGCGCGAGAACCCGAGCAACTACGCGGTGGTGGCGATCTCCGAGGGGGCGTCGATCATCGGATCGGGGACGATCGAGCGGGGCGAGGCCGACGCCTTCGGCAACCGCAAGCTGGGCGGCGTCGGCGAGGTGCTGAGCGAGTACCTGGAGAAGGCCGGCCGCGACAAGGTCATCTACCAGCGCCTGGCCTACCTGATGCGCTCCGGCGCCCCCGACTCGCTCGACCAGCTGGTGGCGAACAATTTCGGCGGTCTGGCCGCCGACCTGCTGCGCCGCCGCGACGAGGGGAAGATGGTGGCGGTGGTCGACGGCCGCTACACCGCCGTGCCGATCGAGGTGGGCGGCGCGGCGAAGAAGCGCGTCGACGTCGAGCGCTTCTACGACGCCGAGAACTACCGGCCGAAGGTGGCGGACGTGATGGGGATGCCGATGTTCCTGCACTAGGCCGTCATCGGCCGTCATCCCGAGCGCAGCGAAGGATCTCCTCCGCTCACTTCATCGCGGCGCTGAACTCCACGTCGTACGAGAAGGTCATGGTGTTGGTCTTCACCCGGCGGGAGCTGACGGTGCCGGAGAAGCCGGCGTCGGTCTTGCGCGGCTTGAACTCGTAGTTCTCCACACCTTCGAAGAAGCCGGCGTCGAACATGCCGGCCGGATGCTGCACGGCGACGTGCGTGACGCGCTTCTCGCGGTCGAGGCAGACCATCACGCCGTTGATCCCGTCGGGCAGCGAGGCCTCGAGCTCGTGCAGGTTCACGCCGTCGGCCAGCGCCTTGTCGGTGATGACCACCAGCGTGTTGTCGTTGCGGTTGGTGAGCTGATTCTTGTGGCGGCCGACCGCGTAGGCGTAGGTCATGTCGATCTTCTGGCCGTCGATGACCAGGGTGCCCGCCGCGCGGCCGAGGTCGACCGCCGCCGCCGGGCCGGCCACGAGAGTGAGTGCAAGCAACATCAGGGCAGCGCGCCGCATGCGGACCTCCACGACTTGTGATGGAGACCGAAGTGTAGCACCGCCTATCGCTTCATCCCCTTGCGCGCGCGGATGACGAAGTGCACCGGGCAGCCGACCAGCGCCAGGGTGTCGCGGAACTGGTTCTCGAGGTACCGCTTGTACGAAAAGTGCAGCGGATCGTCGAGGTTGGAGAAGAGCGCGAGGGTGGTCGGCTGCGCCTTGAGCTGCGTGGCGTAGTAGAAGCGCCGCGGGCGTCCGCGCACCGCGGGTGGATTGTGCGCGGTCACCGCGCGCTCCAGGATCTGGTTGAGCTCCGAGGTGCGGTGGCGGCTGCGGTAGCCGGCGGCGATCTCGTCGATGCGGGCGAAGATCTTGTCGACGCGCCGGCCGGTCTTGGCCGAGATGAACTCCACCGGCGCGTAGGCCAGGAACTTCAGCTTGAAGCGGATCTCCTCCTCGAACTTTTTCGCGTCGTCCTGCGAGTGCTCGCCCGCATCCCACTTGTTGACCAGGATCAGCGCGGCCTTCCCCGCCTCGTCGGCGTATCCGGCCACCGTCGCATCCTGCCCGGTGACGCCCTCGGTGGCGTCGATCATCACCAGCGCGATCTCGCAGCGCTCGATCGCCTTGCGCGCGGAGATCACCGCGAGCTTTTCCGCTTCGTCGCTGGTCTTGCCCTTGCGGCGGATGCCGGCGGTGTCGATGAGGAGGTAGCGCTTGCCGTCGCGCACCAGTTCGGAGTCGATGGCGTCGCGCGTGGTGCCGGAGATCGGCGAGACCACCGCGCGCTCCTCGCTCAGGAGGCGATTCAGCAGCGACGACTTGCCGACGTTCGGCCGCCCGATGATGGCCAGGCGCACCGGCGCGTTCGGATCGTCCTCGTCGTCGGCCGCGGAGTCGGCCGGGACGATGTCGGTGATGACGTCGGTCAATTCATCGATGCCCGCGCCGTGCTCCGCGGAGATCGGCATCAGCCGTTCGAGGCCGAGCTCGTAGAACTCGTTGACCGCTTCGTCGGCGTCGCGGCGGTCGACCTTGTTGACCAGCAGCACCACGCGGTCGGCCGCGGCGCGCAAATCCTGGGCGATGTCGCGGTCCTCGGGGAGGACGCCGGCGGCGCCGTCGACCACGAAGAGGATGAGGTCGGCGCCCTCGAGCGCGCGGCGCGCCTGCCCGCGGATCTCATCGGCGAAGGCGGACATCGGCGAGTCGCCGTACTCGAGGCCGCCGGTGTCGGTCAGCTCGTAGCGGCCGCCGTTGTCGAGGGTGATGACGTCGGAGAGGCGGTCGCGGGTCATGCCGGGGAGGTCGTGCGTCAGCGCGCGGCGTTTTCCAGCCAAACGGTTGAACAACGTCGACTTGCCGACGTTCGGACGCCCCACGATCACGACCCGTTTCATGCGCGCGAATGCTACAATGTCTCTCGTCATGGGCACGAGCAAAGATCCGGCGAACTGCAGGCTCTGCGGCGCCCGCATCCCCGAGGACCAGCTCCGCCGCAGCCTCTGTTCGGTGTGCGACGAATACGCCCAGCACGTCGCGCTGCAGAGCAACAAAGGCCTGCAGCAGATCGTCGGCGAGCTGCAGAACGGCGCCGTGTTCCGCGCGGCCTCCAAGAACGGACACTGAGCACTACGGGGTTGCGGGGTCTCGCGGTTGCGAGGTCTCGTGGTTCCTCCCCGCCCCGAGACCCCGAGACCTCGCTACTTCGCGACCCCGCTACTTCGCAACCTCGCTCAGAAACTCCAGCCGAACATCGGCACGAAGTTCCAGGCGATCCAGAAGAGGAGCGCGCCGAGGACGGTGTTGATGAAGTTCATCACGTCGTTGGGGACGTCCACCTTCAGCGCGCCGAGGATGCTCTCCGCGTAGGAGCCGAGGAAGGCGGCGGCGGTGATGACGGCGACGACGTGCGAGCGGGCGATGAGCACCGAGCCGGTGAAGCCGGGGCGCAGGCGGTTGACGGCGACGGCGGTGGCGATCACGGCGACGAGGAACCCGGCCACGATGCCGGCCAGCGTCCCTTCCAGCGAGATCGCCCCTTCGGCGCCGCGCTCTATGCGGCGGAACGTGAGCGGGTGGAAGGCGCGCTTGCCGAAGAGCTTCCCGATCTCGGAGCCGGTGGTGTCGGCGGCGGCGGTGGCCAGCGCGCTGATGCCCATGAACAGCGGCACCAGCCCCAACCCGCGCAGGCAGGCGATCGCGCAGAGCGCGGCGACGCCGACGTTCGCGATGGCGTGCCCCGCCCCCCGCCGCCCCCCCTTTTCCTGCGCCAGCCCGGCGGCGGACTTGCGCGCGTAGCCGAGCTTCGTGCAGGCGGTGCCGATGATGAAGAACGCCAGCAGCGCGACGTAGAGCGCCGGCCCGCCGCCGATGATGAGGAGCGTGCCGAGCAGCCAGCCGACCACCATGCCCGACACGTCGACCGTGCGCAACGCGTAGCCGGCAACCGCCAGGATGGTGTTCACCACGATCCACGGCCAGGCGATGTGCGGCATCCCGCTCCACGGCGCCAGCGGCTCGATGGCGAAGATGGCCAGCACGCCGGCCGCCGTGGCGGGAACGACCAGGTTGTCGTCGAGCCGCAGCGGCAGCGTCTCCGCGACCGCGGCGGCGACTACAGCGGCGGCGACCGCCATCCACGGCGGCGCGCCGAAGAGCCACGCGATGGCGAACGCGCCGAGGCCGCCGAGCAGCAGGAAACCGATCATGCCGCCGAAGCTCTTGGCGCGGTTCCACGGCAGCGGCGCGATCGGCACGGCGCGACCGGCCAGCGTGGCGAAGCCGTCGCCGAAGGCCATGATGGCCCAGGCCACCGCGGCGATCTCGATGTGCCAGTTGAAGATGAGGATCAGCGCCAGCACGGCGATCGGATAGATGACGATGCCGGCGTCGTAGCCGCGCTCGTGCCGCGCCACGCGCTTGCCGACCAGGCGGTGCAGCAGCAGCCAGTTCATGACCGCCGCCGCCGCGGCGACCAGCGCCGCCACGCGCCACGGCAGGAACTTCAGCCCGGCCGCGCCGAGGCCGAAGAGGATGTGGAGGAACTTGCGCAGCCCCTCGTGAGTCTTGAACTCGTCAGCCATTGATTTTCAGTAGCTTACAATCGCGGCGGCCATGCGCGAAACGCCCCCTCTCCTCTCCGTCATCGTCCCCTGCTACAACGAGCGGGCGACGGTAGCGGAGCTGCTGCGCCGCGTCAAAGAGGTGCCGATCGACAAGGAGATCATCGTCATCGACGACAAGTCGACCGACGGCTCCCGCGACGTCGTCGCCGCGCTGGCCCAGCAGTGGCCGGAGATCCGCCAAATCCTGCAGCCGGTGAACATGGGCAAGGGCGCCGCGCTGCGCCGCGGCATCGAGGAGGCGCGCGGCGACATCGTCCTCATTCAGGACGCCGACCTCGAATACGACCCCGACGAGTACCCCAAGCTGATCCAGCCGATCGTCGACGGGCACGCGGACGTCGTCTTCGGCTCCCGCTTCGAAGGCTATCCCCGACGCGTGATGCTCTACTGGCACCGCCTCGGCAACACCTTCCTCACCCACCTCTCGAACATCTTCACCAACCTCGACCTCACCGACATGGAGACCTGCTACAAGGTCTTCCGCCGCGAGATCATCCAGTCGATCAAGCTGCGCTCCGACCGCTTCGGCTTCGAGCCCGAGGTGACGGCGAAGGTGGCGCGCCGCGGCTACCGCATCTTCGAGGTGCCGATCTCGTACTACGGCCGCGATTACTGGGAAGGGAAGAAGATCAACTGGAAGGATGGCTTCAGCGCCCTCTGGACCATCGTCCGTTTCGGGCTGTTCGCCGACGCCGCCAGCGAGCCGGCGACCTACACCACCCTCCGCCGCCGCAGCTCGCTCAAGCGCTACAACAAATGGATCTGGGATCGGGTGCAGCCGTACGTCGGGCAGCGGGTGCTGGAGGTCGGCGCCGGCTCCGGGACGATGACGCGCTTCCTCTACGGCCGCGAGCTGATCGTGGCCACGGACAAGGAGACGCCGTACGTCGACCGGCTGCGCAACGCCTTCCGCCGGCGGCCGGGGATCATCGTGGAGCGCTGCGATCTCGACAGCGACGGCGCGCTCGACCTCTCGCGCTACCAGTTCGACACCGTGACCTGCATCAACGTCCTGGAGCACACCGACGACGACGTGGCCGCGCTGCGCCGCGCCAACCAGCTGCTGGTGGACGGCGGGCGGGTGATCGTCTTCGTCCCGGCCGGCAAGCACCTCTACGGCTCGCTGGACAAAGGCGTGGGGCACCAGCGGCGCTACGAGCGCGAGGAACTGGTCAACAAGTTGACTGCGGCGGGGTTCGTGGTCGAAGAGGTCGCGTTCCAGAACCGCGCGGCGAAGCTCGCCTGGTGGCTGAACTCGAAGCTCTTCAAGCGCTCCGCGCTGCCGCTGGCGCAGTCGCGGATCTTCGACCGCCTGGTCCCGCTCTTCCGCGCCATGGAGGGCGACCGTCCCGGCTCCGGACTGTCGCTGATCGCGGTGGGGCGCAAGCCGGACACTCGCGAACCAGAGTCCCTCGCCCCGCGAAGCGGGGAGAGGGTGGCCCTGAGCGTAGCGAAGGGCCGGGTGAGGGGTTGAAGCGCGCCGCGGTGATCCTCGCCGGCGGCGCGGGCACGCGCCTCCGCCCGCTCAGCAGCGACGACAACCCGAAGCAGTTCCTCCGCCTCTTTGCCGGGCGGTCGCTGATCCAGCTGACCTACGCGCGCGTGGCGCGGCTGGCGGCGAACATCTACGTCTCCACCAACGAGCGGTACGCGCCGCTGGCGCGCGAGCACGTCCCCGAGGCGGCGATCATCGCCGAGCCGGCGCGCCGCAACACGGCGCCGGCCATCGCGCTGTCGTGCTTCGCCATCGAGCGCGAGCTCGGCGACTGCGTCATCGCCGTCCTCCCCTCCGATCACTTCATCGGCGACGAGGAGGAGTTCGCGCGCGTCCTCTCCCGCGCGTACGACTTCGCGGCATCCCATGATGAGTTGATGACCATCGGCATCGCGCCGACGGAGCCGACCTCCGAGTACGGCTACCTCCGCCTCGGCTCGGAGATCGAGCCGGGCATCATCCGGCTGGAGAAGTTCGTGGAGAAGCCGCCGCGCGAGACCGCCGAGGAGTTCCTCCGCGCCGGCAACTACACCTGGAACGCGGGGATGTTCGTCTGGCGCGCCAGCGTCTTCCGCCGCGCGCTCGAGGCGGCGGCCCCCGAGGTGGCGCGCGTCACGCGCGAGAACTACGAGTCGATGCCGAACATCTCCATCGATTACGCGCTGATGGAGAAGGCGCCGCGCGTGGCCGCGGTGCGCGGCGATTTCGACTGGTCGGACCTCGGCTCGTTCGAGGCGCTGAAGCGCGTCGGCGCGCTACCCGAATAACGCCGCCGCGTTCGACCACAACACCTTCCGCTCCACCTCCTCGCCAAAGCCGTGCGCGCGGAACTCCTCGACGTTCCGGCGCGGCGAGGCGACGCCGGGCGACGGCCAGTCGGTGCCCCACAGCACTTTGTCGGCGATGGAGGCCAGGCGCGGCACGTAGCGCGGCAGCGCCTTGGGGGGGATGCCGGAGATCTCGAGGTGGACGTTCGGGTGGCGCCGGGCGAGGAAGAACGCGGTCTCGCCGTACAGCGGCCGGCCGGCGTGCGCCAGGATGATCGGGAGGCGCGGGAAGTCGACCGCCACGTCGTCGATGGCCATCGGGTCGGCGTAGACGTTGCGCGCGCGCGGAAAGACCGACGTCCCGGTGTGGAACATGACCGGCACGCCGCGCGCCTCGCACTCCCGATAGACCTCGGCCAGCTGCCACAGCTCGCCACGGTACGCGTTCGGCGCGAAGAGCTGGTGCGGCGGATGGATCTTGATCATCCGGATGCCGAGGTCGAGGACGCGATTGATCTCGTCGCGCACGTGGAGCTCGTGCAGCGGATTGACCGAGCCGACCGGCAGCAGCCGGTCGCGATGCGCGCGGGTGAAGTTCGCGATCCAGTCGTTGACCTCGCGGGTGAAGCCCATCACGTCCGGCGAGACGTAGTTGATGCAGCAGGCGCGCTCCACTTCCTCGGCGTCCAGAAAGCGAAGGACGCTTTCCGGCGAGGCGAGGATCTCCTTCGCCCCGGCGTGCGACGGGTCGTCGATCATCGCCAGCGCGTCGGCGTTGACCATCTGCCACGGCTGGACGTGGATGTGGATGTCGAATATCAGCATGCAGGATGTAGCGAGCAGCGAGCAGGAAAACCGCAATCCCTGCTCGCTGCTCGCTGCAACCTGCTCGCTCGCTTCACGCCAGCATCACCAACCGCATGCAAACCGCGCTATCCGGACAGGCCCCGCGGAACTCCTCCGACTGCAGCAACTGCGGATGCACCTCGTCGCGGTCGATGACTTTGAAGCCGCGCTTCCGAAAGTACTCCTGCGCGGTGGTGGTCAGCAGGTAGAACTCGCGGATGCCGCGCGAGGCGAGGCGGTCGAGCAGCTGGCGGACGATCTTGCGGCCGATGCCGAGGCTGCGGTAGTCGGGGTGCACGGACACCGAGCGGATCAGCGCGGCGAAGGCGTGGGCCTCGGAGCCGCCGCAGCCGACGACCGCGTCGCCGTCGCGCGCCACGATGAACGTTTTCCAGTGTTCATCGACGCCGGCGGTCGGCAGGTGGTTATCCAGCAGCAGCTGTTTGATCGACGGAAGGTCGCCCTCCCTGGCGCCCGCGATCTGGATGTCCCGTTCCATCGGACGCGAGCATAACGAAAAAAGGCCGCGCATCGCGCGGCCTTTCCTTCAACAGGATGTCAGTTGTCAGAGACTCTCGCTGCTGCTGCCGGAGCCGCTGCCGAAGCCGGAGCTGCCGCTGTTACGGCCGCGGTCGCTCTGCATGCCGCCGGAACCGCCGCTGTCGCGCTTGCGGTTGGGCTCGTTCTCGAGGTCTTCCGAGCGGCCGATCTTCTGGCCGAAGTCGGTGGACGAGTCGTTCTTCTTCTGTCCGATGTTCTGAGAGGTCTTGCGGTTCACGTCGCCGGCCTCGGTCGAACCGGTGTTGTGGCTGACTTTGTCTCGGTCACGGTTTTCCATTGAGTTGCCTCCTTTGGTGGGCATCGTGCCCACCTCTGAGTACTGCAATGGGGATGCCGTTAAAGACGAACTAAACCGTTGTTACAGATGAGGTTAGCGAAGTGCAAAGACGACCGAAACGGTGAACGTCAGCTCCTCGCTGCCGCTCTCCACCGGCACCTGGCTGACGTCCGCCGCCTTGCTCATCGACATGATCCGCCCCTCCATCGGGCGCGGGATGATGGTCGGCTCGGTCCCCTCGGAGATCGCCAGCGCCGGTCCGAGCGTGCGGCCGGCGGCGCCGGCCAGCAGCGTGGCCTTGGCGCGGGCGTCGGCGAAGGCGTCGCGCAGGCCCTGGTCGCGGCCGCGCGTCGGGTCGGCGACGCTGAAGGTCAGGCCGGAGCTGGTGTTCACGCCGGCGCCGATCGCCGCCTGCAGCAGCTTCCCCGCCTCGCCGATCTGCTTCTTGGTCACCGTGATGTTGTTGGAGACCTGGTAGCCGATCAGGCGCGGCATCTGTCCCTGCGAGTAGTCCTGCTGCGGATAGATGGAGAAGCCGGAGGTCTGGATCTCCTCCGGCGTGGCGCCGGCGCGCTTCAGCGCCGCGGTGACCGCGGCGACGCGCGAGTTGTTCTCGTTGACCGCCAGCTCGACGGTCTGCGACTGCGTCTGCACGCCGACCGTGAACGAGAAGCGGTCGGGCTGCACGCGCACGCGGCCGGTGCCGGTGACGCTGACGGTGTCGAGCAGCGCCTGCCCGCGCGGCGCGTTCGAGACCGGCTGCGCGTCGATGGTCGCCGCAAGGAGAAGAAGAATCAGCGAAAAACGAAATGACTTCATGTAACCTCCGGTTGGACGCGAGCGCATGGCCGATCCCAACGATAAAGTGCCCGGACAGGTTTCCGGGCCGTTCTATGTCGACAGTCAGTGTATCGATTGCGATCTCTGTCGCGAGACCGCGCCGGCCAACTTCCAGCGCAACGACGAGCAGGGCTTCTCATACGTCTACAAGCAGCCGGAGAGCGATGAAGAGGCCGTGCTGTGCAAGGACGCCCTGGATAACTGCCCCGTCGAAGCGATCGGCGCGGACGGCGGCGCCGCCTAATGCGTTTTCTTGTCGACGCTCACCTGCTCGTGCCAGTTCTCCGCTAGCAGCACCTCGATCAGCTCCTGCAGCTCTTCCATGTGGAAGGGCTTGGTGAGCGCGGCCGTCATGTTGTTGCCCTTGGTGATGGTGAGGATGTCGCCCTTCCCCGAGGCGACGACCACCGGCGTCTGTTTCCCCTGCTGGAGGTACCAGGCGATCCACTCCTCGCCGCTCATGCCGGGAAGGTTGAGGTCGAGGAGGATGAGACGGGTGTCGGGGTGGGTCTGCAGCAGCGACATCCCCTCGACCGCGCCGGTCGCGGACAGGACCTCGTAGCCCCGTTTCTGCAGGTACGTCTTGTAGAGGGCCAGCACTTCGGGATCGTCTTCGATGGCGAGGATCTTGTGCTCTTGGTGCGAAGACGCCGCTTCAGTCATCATGGTTCCCGTCTCCTGTTACAGCCGGACTCTTGCGAATCCCGTGCTAACCTCGCGAGCCATGGGCCTGGGCCTCTGGATCGGCGGCGGCGTGGCCGCCTGGATCATCGCGAGGTTCGTTCCGCCGGGCCGCGACGGCGCGTCCGAGGCGGTCGCGGCGCTGGCCGCGGCGCTCGCGGGCGGGACGGCGGCGACGGCGCTCGATTTCGGCGGCTGGAACGAGCCGGACTGGCGCGCCGGGCTGTTCGCCTTCTGCTGCGCGGCGGCGGCCGTCGCTATGGTCCGGCTGGCGCGGCTCGCCCGGAGAGGCGCGGCCACGTCTTAGGGCTCCGGTCGCGGATCTGGCGCATCAATAACTTGATGTCGTCGCGCAGGCGGCCGAGGTCGAAGCCGCGGTCGTTGGTGACGCGCTCGATGGCCAGGAGCGCCTCCTCCAGGCGCTCGATGGCGGGGCGGCGCTGGCCGGTGTCGGCGTGGTAGGCGCCGACGCTGACCTGCAGGAAGACGCGGACGAGCTCGAGCTCGTCGCGCACCGCCTCGAAGAAGAGCTCCTCGAAGCCGTCGGCGGCCTCGTAGAACTCGCCGGCGTTGAACTGCGCGATGGCGGTAACGAAGCGGGGATCGTGTTCGAGGTGCATGGCGGCTGGCGGCTGGTAGCGTCTCATAGGTGCACGTGCAGCGCGAGGGTGTGGCAGTGCAGCGCGGGCGTGTGGCACTGCAGCGCGGCCGCGGTGCACGTGCAGCGCGAGGGTGTGGCAGTGCAGCGCGGCATCGCGGCAGTGCAGCGCGGGCGTGTGACAGTGCAGCGCGACCGCGGTGCACGTGCAGCGCAGGGGTGTGACAGTGCAGCGCGGCATCGCGGCAGTGCAGCGCAGGGGTGTGACACTGCAGCGCGGCAGCGCTGCACGTGCAGCGCGGGGGTGTGACAGTGCAGCGCGGCAGGGTGAAGCTGCCACCAGCCACCAGCTACAAGCCGCCAGCCACCAGCTATCAGCCACCTGCTACCTTGTCCCCATGCTACGCGCGCCGCTGGTGGTCCTGCTCCTCGTGGCCAACATGGTCCGCTGGGGCCTCCCGCTCGTCCTCCTCGGCATCGTGAAGTTCGCGGTGCACATGACCGCGCCGCGCAGCCGGCTGCGGACGCGCGTGATCCTGGCGCTGGCGCGGCTGGCGGAGCGGTGGGTGGCGGGCAACGACCGGATCTTCGACCGGATGCTGCCGGTGGAGTGGGACATCGAGGGGATCGGCGACGACGTGCGGCCGCCGGGGCACTACCTCATCATCAGCAACCACGTCTCGTGGGTCGACATCTTCGTCCTCTTCCGCGCCTTCCACGGCCGCGCCGCCTTCATCCGCTTCTTCCTCAAGCAGCAACTGATCTGGTTCCCCATCGTCGGGCAGGCCTGCTGGGCGCTGGAGTTCCCCTTCATGCGCCGCTACACGCCGGAGTACCTGGCGAAGCATCCGGAGAAGCGCGGCAAGGACCTGGAGACGACGCGGCGCGCCTGCCAGCGCTACCGCAACTTCCCGGTGGCGGTGGCGAACTTCGTGGAAGGGACGCGCTTCTCGCGGCGCAAGCGCGACGAGCAGCCGTCGCCGTACCGCCACCTGCTGCGGCCGCGCGTCGGCGGCATCAGCTTCGTCTTCGACTCCCTCGGCGAGTATCTCGACGCCACCTACGACGTGACCATCGCCTACCCCGGCGGCGAGACGACCCTGTGGGCGTTCATCAGCGGGAAATTGAAGCGGGTGGTGGTGCGGGCCCGGCGGGTGGAGCCGCCGGAGCCGGAATGGGTGCGACCGTGGATCGAAGGGCTGTGGCGGGAGAAGGACGCGCTCCTTGACTCACTCGTGTGACCTTGGTACATTGGTACCATGGTAACAATCGAACGAGCCCAGACCGGCGTCCGCATCGAGAAGCGTCTGCTGAAGGTGTTGAAGGGGCTGGCCGAGTATCACGACCTCTCCCTCGGCGACCTGCTGGAGGGAATCGTCCTGCACGCCTTCGAGGGGAAGGCGCCCTTCGGCCGTGAGTCGCGCAAGAAGATCGAGGAGCTGAAGAAGATCTACGGCCTCGACCTGACGGCGAAGGACTCGCACAAGCTGGTGGAGTCGAAGAAATGACCGACGCCGAGCTCCTGGCCCGCTTCGAGGACTGCACGCTCGAGCCCTTCCACCACCTCGAGCACGTCCGCGTCGCCTGGATCATCCTCCGCGGCCGGCCGCTGCCGGAGGCGTCCGCGCACTTCATCGCCTCGCTGCAGCGTTTCGCCGCCGCCGCCGGCGCGCCGCAAAAGTACGACGAGGCCCTCACCCGCCGCTACCTCGACCTGATCCACGGACGGATGCAGCCGGCGCAGCAGTGGGAGGAGTTCGCGGCCGCCAACGCGGACCTGCTTGTCTGGAAAGGAGCGCCGCCGTCCTCGGCGGCTGGCCCGGCGGCGTCCCGCCGCCACGCAGGCGAGGACGCCTGCGATCCAGCCGGCGAGACGCCGGCGCTCCCAACCTACGAAGTTCTTCGTTGACTTTACGAAAAACTTCGTATAGCTTCCTTCGTACTAAGGGAGATGACTATGGCTGACCGCTTGCCGCCACGACCTACCGATGCCGAACTGGCCATCCTTCGCGTCCTCTGGGAGCGCGGACCGAGCACGGTGCGCGACGTCCACGAAGACCTCAACCGCGACGGCGCCACCGGCTACACCACCGTCCTGAAGCTGCTGCAGATCATGACCGAGAAGGGGCTCGTCGTCCGCGACGAGACCGAGCGCGCGCACGTCTACGAGTCGCGCTACGGCGAACAGAAGACGCAGCGCCAGCTGCTGACCGACCTGGCCGACCGCGCCTTCGGCGGCTCCGCCACCAAGCTGGTGATGCAGGCGCTGTCCGGACGCAAGGCGACGGCCGAGGAGCTGGGCGCCATCCGCGAATTCCTCGAGCGGCTGGAAGGAGATGCACGATGAGCGCAGCATTCAGCACGTTGTTCGGCGGCCCGGTTGCCCACGCCATCGGCTGGGCGCTGGTGCACCTTCTCTGGCAGGGCGTCCTGGTGGCGGCCATCCTCGCCGCCGCGCTGGCGCTGATGCAGCGGCAGAGCGCGAACGCGCGCTACCTCGCCGCCTGCGGCGCGCTGGCGCTGCTGCTGGCGGTCGGCGCGGCCACCGCGTATCACGTCTATGAGCCTGCCGCCCCCGCGGCGCCGTTCCTCTCCAGTGGAGCGGCGGCATTCATGCCGCCGGACGGCGGGCTGAAGCCCGCCGCTCCACTCGTCGTGGAAACCGCCACCTGGCGCGACGGCCTCGCCGCCGTCGCCGTCTTCGCCAACGACCATCTCCCGCAGTTCGTCCTGGCCTGGATGCTCGGCGTGCTGCTGCTCTCGGTCCGCCTCACCGCGGGCTGGATCCGCGCGCACCGCATCGCCACGCGCGACGCCGTCGCGGCCACCCCCGAGTGGCAGCGCATCGCGCGCCGGCTCTCGCACGCGCTCCGCATCCGCGGCGCGATCGAGCTGCTGGAATCGGCGGCGGTCGAGGTGCCGACCGTCATCGGCTGGCTGCGCCCCGTCGTCCTCCTCCCCGTGGCCACCCTCTCCGGCCTCTCCGCCGAGCAGATGGAGATGGTGCTGGCCCACGAGCTGGCGCACGTCCGCCGGCACGACTTCTTCGTCAACCTGATGCAGGCCGTCGTCGAGACGCTGCTCTTCTATCACCCGGCCGTGTGGTGGATCTCCGGCCGCATCCGCGTGGAGCGCGAGCACTGCTGCGACGACGTGGCCGTGGCCGTCTGCGGCAACCCGCTGCAGTACGCCCGCGCCCTGACGCGCCTGGAAGAGCTGCGCGTCGATCCGGCGCAGGCGGTCATCGCCGCCAACGGCGGCTCGCTCTTCAGCCGCATCCGCCGCCTGGCCGGCGGGCGCGCCGAAGCGCCGAACGGACCGTCGCGCTGGGCCGCCGGCGCCGCGCTGCTGACCGTCCTCGCCGCGCTGCTGATCACTCCCTCGCTCCCGCTGAGCGCCAGCGCCGATGAACCGAAGGCCGCGGCGAAGGCGCCGAAGCCGAAAGCCGCCGCGACGCGCGTCGAGGTGGTCGGCGAGTCGACCTCCCACGCCACCTCCGCCTCGAGCTCCGACTCCGAAAGCGACGACCCGAGCGACGAGGTGGAGCTCGACGACGAAAACGACGGCGACACGCCGGAGCCGATGGTGCACGTCGCGCCGATGGCCGTCGTCACGCCGCGGATCGACGTCGGGCCGGCGGTTCGCGCCGTCACCGCCGCCGCTCCCGCCATCGCCATGAGCGCGCTGGCCAGTCTCGACGCCATCCGCGACGGCGTGGAAGGCGGCGTCGAAGGCGGAGTGCAGGGCACGCCGGCTCCCGAGCCGCCCGACCCGCCCCGCGCCTTCCGCCTGCGCGACCGCCACAAGATCGGCGCCAGCGGCAAGCTGACCGTCGATGACCTGATCTCGCTGCGCGCGGCGGGCGTCACTCCCGCCTACATCGAAGAGATGCGCGGCGCCGGCCTCGGCGAGCTGACGCTCGACGAGATCGCCGCCATGCGGACGCAGGGCGTCACCGCCGGCTACGTCAAGTCGCTGCGCGCCGCCGGGCTGAAGCTCGAAAGCGCCGACACCGTGGTGGCGCTGAAGGTCCAGGGCGTCACCGCCGAGTACCTCGAGGCGATGCGCGCTGCCGGTTACGCCAACGCCACCACCAGGGAGCTCATCTCCATGCGCGCCATGGGCGTGAGCCCGGCCTACGTCAAGCAGCTCTCGGACGCCGGCTACAAGAACCTCACCGCGCACGACCTCACCTCGCTGCGCGCCATGGGCGTCACCCCCGAGTTCATCCGCTCGCTGTCCGACGCCGGCTACACCAACCTGTCGGTCAAGGACCTCACCCGCATGGCGGCGGTGGGCGTCAACGCCGACTTCATCCGCGATCTCGCCAAGTACCGCACCAAATAAGGACCGCTCATGAAAAAAGCATCGCTGTCGCTCGCACTTCTTTTCGTCGCCGCCGTCGCCTTCGCCGAGACGCGCGGGGCGTGGCACATCACCTCCGACGGGACGCGCCTGCAGCTCGACATCAACCGCGGCAACCATAGCCACTGGGGCCGCACCGTCGACCTCGACGCCTTCAACGGCCTGAGCGCCGCGGCGATCGCCTCCTCGTCGGAGACGCCGGTCAAGTTCGCCATGGTCCGCGACGCCGGCACCATCAACTTCACCGGGAGCTTCACCGACGGCGACGGCATCGGCCGCTACACCTTCTCGCCGAACAGCGGCTACGCCGCGGGCCTCCGCTCGCTCGGCGTCTCCGGCGGGATCGACGATGACGACGATCTCTTCTCCATGGCCATGCACGACGTCTCGCTCAACTTCATCCGCGAGATGCAGTCGCTCGGCTACAAGGAGGACCTCGACACCTACACCGCCTTCCGCATCCACGGCGTCACCACCGACTTCGTGAAGGAGATGCGCGCGCTCGGCTACTCCAAGCTCGACGCCGACGACCTGGTCTCCTTCCGCATTCACGGCGTCACGCCGAAGTTCGTCCGCGAGATGCGCGACATGGGCTACACCGTCGACGCCGATGAGCTGGTCGCCTTTCGCATCCACGGCGTCACCCCCGACTTCGTGCGCGAGATGAAGGCGCTCGGCTACTCCGTCGACGCCGACGACCTCGTCGCCTTCCGCATCCACGGCGTCAGCTCGAAGTTCGTCCGCGAGATGAAGGACCTCGGCGTCCGCGACCTCGACGCCGACAACGTCGTCGCCCTCCGCATCCACGGCGCCACCACCGACTACGTCCGCGAGCTGCGCGACCTCGGCTACGCCAACCTCGACTCGGACGACCTGGTCAGCATGCGCATCCACGGCGTTTCCGCCAAGTTCATCCGCGAGCTGAAAGACGCCGGCTACTCCGGCATCCCGGTGGACAAGCTGGTCTCGATGAGGATCCACGGGATCAGCCCCGACGACGTTCGTCGCATGCGATAGCTCGCGAATCCTGAGCGGGGCGGGTCCGAGGGGTGGGAGTCGGTCGCCAATCCTGAGCGGGGGTGGGTCCGAGGGGCGGGAGCGAAGGATCTTTGGTTCCACCGCGGCAGCCGTGACCATCGGCGCGACGGTGACCACCGCTCGCGCTGACCGCGCCTCCACGGATCAGGGGCGGTCAGCGCGACCGGTGGTGACTTCCGCGCAACATGGCAAACGGCGGCGCGGTTTAACCAAAGATCCTTCGCTCCCACCCCTCGGACCCGCCCCCGCTCAGGATTAATGCTTGACCGCACGGCCGCGAGCGTGCCCAGCCGGCCGCCACCCCAACTGCACCACCTCAAAATCCGAGGCCTTGATGGCACCGAAGGCGGGATTGAGGACGTCGTTGTCCCAGCGTGTGTCGTACGTTCCGGTGACGTAGAGATCCGCGCCGTTGTCGGCGACGATCAGGCCGTAGGTCTTCATCGCCTGGAAGATACGGCGCACCGGCTCGGGAAAGCCGGAGATGTCCTTGCCCGCCTTCAGCCGCAGCCGCGCGCCCATCGGCAGCCCGCTCGGGTTGGAGCCGGCGCGGTGCGAGGCGGGATAGACGTAGCCGGCGGTAGCGCGCACCGTGACTCGGAAGGCGTGGCGGATCGGCGCGTTGCCGAAGACCTCGTCGTAGCGCACCAGCCCCGGCAGGATGGCCAGGCCGGCGGCGTCGGCGCTGGTCCAGCCGTCGGGGCGGCGCGCGTTCGAGTCGAGCGGGAAGATCGCGCCGGAGCCGGCTTCCCAGCGGCTGCCGGTCCAGTGCAGGGCGTAGAGCTCGTAGAGCATCCGGTTGTCGCGGTCGACGATCAGCATGTGCCGGTCGCCCACCGCGTCCGGGTCGCCGCCCGCCAGCCCGCTCTCGATCCAGCGCTGTTCCGTCTTGGCCTGCTCGGGGATCGGGTAGCCGGGCGGGCGGCCGGGGGCGGCGACGTCGCTCTCGTCGTCGAATTCGAAGAGCACCGGCACCAGCGGCTGCGAACCCGGCACTGTGATGTACGGCATCCCGTAGATCGGGGCGGAAGGATCGCCGCTGTCGCCCCCGAAGTCGGGGTGCATCCCCTTCGTCGTCCCGATGACACCGATGAAGTTGGCGGACCTCGCGTCGACCGGCGCGGCGGAGACGTCGGTGTTCCACCAGTTGTCGGGAGGGAAGAGCGGCAGCGGCTGCGGCAGGGCGCCGCCACGGACCGGACCCTGCGCGGCGGCTTGAAACGAAACGGCGGCAACGATCACTAAGGTGACGACGAGGCGGTGCATTGTTACGATTGTGAGCCCATCGTTCGATACACTACAATCTCTGCCGTTCAAATAACTTACATCTATGCTGAAACGCGCCAGCGCCTTCATCGCTCTCCTGTTTCTCTCCACCGCCGTCTCCGCCGCGGTCTTCGACCACCTCCCGACCGACCGGGAGCTGGCTGACCGCTCGGACCTGATCGTCGTCGCCGCCGTGCGCGCCGCGTCGACGCGCATCGAGCCGCAGACCGGTTGGGTCCTGACCGACTACGAGCTCAGCGTCGAGGAGACGCTGAAGGGCGCGGCGGGCGGGACCGTCACCATCACCGAGGTCGGCGGCGTAGCCGGCGACCGCTTCACCGTCGTCGCCGACGGCGTCTCCTACGCGGCCGGCGAGCGCGTGCTGGTCTTCCTCCGCCGCGCGAAGGACGGGTCGTACTTCACGACCTCGATGACCTTCGGGAAGTTCGAGTTCGCGCGCGACGCGAAAGGGACGAGCGTCCTCCTGCACCGCGGCGACGAGCCGGCACGGCTGGAGACCGGGTTCAAGCACTTCATCCGCACCGGCGCGGGCGCCGCGTCGTACACGGCGAAGCTGAAGCCGATCGCGAACGCGCTGCAGCCGAAGCCGGCCTTCACCGCCGCGCAGTACTGCGTCACCGCCAACGACGGCTTCAATACGCGACCGATTCGCTGGCCGGGCTTCCCCGGCTTCACCGTCACCTTCCAGTCGAACGCGGCCGATCCGGGCGGCATCGCCTCCGGCGCCGCGGAATGGACCAACGAGCCGGCGTCGTCCATCACCCTCGTCTACGGCGGCATCGGCTCCATCGGCAGCGCGCCGTCGGCCAGCGACGGCAAGAACGGCATCTACGTCAACTACACCAACGCCATCCCGGCCGGCATCCCCTGCGACGGCGCGGTCGGCTGCGCGGTCGAATCGGGAACCGGCGAGCACACCTTCAACGGCGAGCAGTTCTTCTCCATCGGCGACGCCGACATCCTCCTGCTGCCCGGCGGCACCGGCAACGCGGCGGTGGCCACGCACGAGCTGGGACACGCCATCGGCCTGCGCCACTCGACCGACGGGACGCCGTTCGCCTCGAACGCAGTGATGGCGCCCGCCGCGCAGCACACCGGACTCCAGCCGTGGGACCGCGATGCGGCGGACACCGTCTACGGCAGCGGACCTCCCTGCCAGAACCTGGCGATCACGCAGCAGCCGGCGGACCAGACCCTTCAGTCGGGACAGTCGGCCGTTCTCGGCGTGCAGGTCACCGGCACCAACCCGACCTACCAGTGGTACGACGGAACGAAGCCCGACACCACCACGCCCGTGGGCGGCAACAGCGCCACCTTCACCACCCCGCCGATCGTGGCGGTGAAAAAGTACTGGGTGCGCGTCACCAACACCTGCAGCACCGTCGACAGCAACACCGCCACCATCACGCCGACCGCGCCGCCGAACTGCCAGAAGCCGACCATCACCCTGCAGCCCGTCGGCGCGACGATCAACCAGGGCGAGAAGCACCTGATGTCGGTGGAGGCCACCGGCACCGCGCCGTTCGCCATCCAGTGGTACGAGGGGCAGAAGGGCGACAAGGCGCTCCCGATCCCGGGCGCGACCTCCGCCACCTTCCAGACGCCGGCGCTGCAGGCGACGAAGTCGTACTGGGTCTCCATCCTCAACTCCTGCGGCGAGGACCAGAGCAACACCGCCACGGTGAACGTCAAGATCCCCGGGCAGTGCACCAAGCCGACCTTCACCATCCAGCCGCAGGGTTCGGCCGGGCAGAACGGCAGGCCGGCCATTCTCTTCGCCCTCGCCGCCGGCGAGGGGCCCATCACCTACCAGTGGTACCAGGGCACCAGCGGCGACACGACGATACCGCTCGGCGCCGGCCAGACGCCGTCGAACGCGCGCTGGGTGAACCAACTCTTCGTCGACGTCCTCGGCCGCACGCCCGACGCCGCGTCGCTCGCCACCTACACCGGCCTGCTCGGCTCCGGCGCGACGCGCACCTCCGCCGCGCTCACCCTGCTCACCTCGACCGAGTACCGCTCGGCGCTCATCAACTCGTACTACCAGCGATTCCTCCGCCGCGCGGCAACGCCGGCGGAGACGTCGTTCTGGATGCCGATGTTCGCCGCGGGCTTCACCGACGAGGACGTCGCCGCGCAGATCGCCGCCTCGCCGGAGTACTTCACGCTGGCCGGCGGCACGAACGTGTCGTGGCTCAACCGCCTCTTCAACGACATCCTCGGCCGCAACCCGTCGGCGTCGGACAGCAGCTTCTTCCTGCCGCTGCTCAGCAGCTCGGGCCGGACCAGCGTCGCGCTCGCGGTGCTGAACTCGACCGAGGCGCGCACGAGGCTGGTGCAGGGGTGGTATGCGCAGTTTCTCCGCCGGAGCGCGGCGACCGCGGAAGTCGCGTCGCTGCTCGCGCTGAGCGACGAGAACATCATGGCGACGATCCTCGGCTCGGAGGAGTACTTCAACTTCCCGTCGATGCTGATCACCTCGCCGCTGTCGACGACGACGACGAGCTTCTGGGTGCGCGCCACCAACTCCTGCGGTCCCACCGACAGCAATACCGCAATGGTCCTCTTCCCCGCCTGCAGCGAGCCGGTCATCGTGGTGGAGCCGGCGAACGCCAGCGTCAACGTTGGCCAGGCCGTGTCGCTCTCCGTCGTCGCCAACAACGCCACGCAGTACCAGTGGTTCTTCGGCCCCGCGGAGGTGCAGACCAACCCGATTGCCGGCGCCACCGGGCCGGTGCTGAGCAACGTCCCGCTGAACACGCCGGGCACGACGCAGATCTGGGTCAAGGTGTCGAACAGCTGCGCGAGCCGCAGCAGCGCGACGGCGACCATCACCGTCGTCTGCGCGCCGACCAAGCCGGTGCTCACCGTCCCGCCCACCGCCCCCGCCGGCAGACCGTTCGTCATCCAGATCGGCGGCTCGAACGGCGCGAACAAGTACGAGCTGCAGGAGTCGACCTCGTCCGACTTCACCGCCAACCTGAAGACGTTCACCATCACCGACGGCACCTCGCGAACCATCGACACCGCCGGGATCGCCAGGGACACGCGGCTCTACTACCGCGCCCGCGCCTTCGTCGGCTGCACGGCCGTGCCGAGCGCCTACTCCGACACCGCCAGCGTGCTGGTCACCGGGCCGCAGCCGGGCAACTCGTCGAGCTTCAGCTTCGCGCAGCTGCCGTGCAGCGCGCCGCCGTGCGTGATCACGCAGGCGCTGCACATCGACGGCTTCCCCCTCGCCGGCACGTCCCTGCTGGAGACCGATTCGTTCAGCGTCACGAGCGACAAGCCGTGGATCACCGTCTCCCCCGCCAGCGGCGCGCTGCCGCCGGAAGGGATCGACGTCACCATCACCATCAACACGGCCAACCTCGAGGTCGGCTCCACGCAGGCCACCATCACCGTCAGCCGCACCCCTGCGCCCGCGCTCGGAAAGACCGGCATCCTGGTCAACACGCCGACCACCAAGCCGGTCCCGGTGAACGTCAGCACGGTCGCGCCGGTCACGCAGAAGCCGAAAGACGGCAACGCGCCGCTGAACGCGATGATCATCCCCGCGGTGGCGCACGCGGACGGCATCGGCACGCGCTTCGTCTCCGACGTCCGCCTGACCAACACCTCGGCGCAGTCGATCACCTACGACGTCACCTACACGCCGTCGAACATCGACGGCACCACCAGCGGCAAGCAGATCACGCTGACCATTCCCTCGATCTCCACCACCGCGCTGAACGACATCGTCAAGGAGTGGTACGGCGCCGGCGCCGAGGGAGAGCCGGGGATCGGGACCATCGAGATCCGGCCGCGCAACTACGCGGCGAAGGACGGCAGCGTGAGCGTCGCCTTCGCCAGCGTCGCCGCCAGCCGTACGTACGCGGTGAGTGCTGCCGGCACGTTCGGGCAGTTCATCCCCGCCCTGCCGGTGATCGACTTCCTCGGCAAGGCCAGCAACTCCGTCATCTCGCTGCAGCAGGTGGCGCAGAGTCCCTCCTACCGCACGAACCTCGGCCTGGTGGAAGGGCTCGGCCAATCGGCCAACGTCGTCGTCTCGCTGTTCGACGACAGGGGGACGGTGCTCGCCCGCCGCTCCCTGACCCTGCGGCCGTTCGAGGCGCAGCAGACGCGCCTCGATGCGTTCTTCAACGGATTCACGCTCAACGGCGCCGCGCTCCCGAGCATCTCCGACGCGCGCGTGGAAGTCTCCGTCACCAGCGACTCCGGCCGCGTCACCGCCTACGCCTCGGTGCTGGATAACGCCACCACCGATCCGCTGCTGGTCTTCCCCGTCGATCCGGCGAAGGTCTCCGCGAAGCGCTTCGTCATCCCCGGCGTGGCGGAGTTCGACAACGGCTTCTCGAACTTCCACACCGACATGCGGATCTTCAACGCCGGCACCGCGGCGGCCAACGTGACGCTCAACTTCTCCGGCTCGGCCGTGCGCCCCGCGGTGCAGCGGACCATCGGTGCGGGCGAAGTGCTCGCCGTCGACAACGTCCTGCCGACGCTCTGGAACGCCAGCGGCGGCGGCGCGGTGATCATCACCACCGCCAACGACTCGCCGCTGGTCGCCACCGCCCGCACCTTCAGCCGCGACGCGGCCGGCGGCACCTTCGGGCAGTTCATCCCCGGCGTGACCACGACCGACGCGGTCGGCGCCGGCGAGCGTTCCCTGCAGGTGGTGCAGCTCGAGCAGTCGCCGTCGTTCCGCTCGAACCTCGGACTGGTCGAAGTCACCGGCAATCCGGTCACCGTGGAGATCCTCGCCTGGACTCCCGAGTCGAAGATCGCCGCGCGGACCGAGAAGACGCTCGCCGCCGGCGAGTTCTCCCAGCTCGGCAGCGTCTTCGCCGGGATGGGCTTCGGCTCCGTCTACAACGGCCGCATCAGCGTGCGGGCGGTGGGCGGCACCGGGCGGGTGGCGGCGTACGGCTCGGTGGTCGACTCGCGGACCGCGGACCCGACTTACGTCAAAGCGCAGTAAGTGCGGGGGATCACGGCAATTCGGGGCTTTCGCACCGATATTTGTTCGGTTACAATCCCCGGCAAGTCCAAATAACACGTAGCTTCAGCCTCGTCCGAGGGTCTGCCCGGGCCACAAGGAGATCATTTCGTCCATGACTGCCATGACGACCGTCATTCCGCCGCGCATGCGCCGTATTTTCGCCGTATCGCTCGGCGCCAGCTTCGCCGTTCTCTTCATCTTCGCAGCGGTCGTCTTCCTCGCCGGCGCGCCAGCCGCGGAAGCGGCGACGTGCACCATGACCGCGAGCGGCAGCGTCAACTGGACCACCCCCATCAACTGGTCCGGCTGCGGCGGTACCTACCCGGGCGCGAACGCCGGCGATACCGCCAGCGTCCCCGTGCCCGGCTGCGCGCTGACCGTCGACATCGCCATCCCCAACGGCGTCATCCTGCAGATGACCAGCGGCGGCTCGTCGGTCAGCATCCCGTCGGGCAACTCGCTACGGATCGAGGCGTCGAGCAGCTCGACGTCGTCGAACACCATCAACGTCACCGGAGGAACGCTCACCACCGGAACCGGCACCGTCAGTTGGGGCGGCGGCCTGAATCACAACACCGGCACCCTCGCCGTCCTCGGCACGTTCGCCAACGTCTCCGGCCAGGGAACGTTCTCCATCACCGGCGGCACCATCAACGGCGGCGGGACGCTGCAGCTGGTCAGCAGCGGCAACGCGCTGATCAACAGCACCAACGGCAGCAGCAACGTCGACAACGCCACGATCGACATCTTCGGCGGCGTCGGCTACTCCGTCACCAGTCCGAACACGCTCTCGCTCAACAACGCGGCCAAGATCAAGATCGAGAGCGGCGGGTTTCTGACCATCTCGAGCAGCAACGGACCGATCCAAACCAACGGCGTCGGCAGTCCCACCATCGACGTCCTGAGCGGCGGCACGCTGACCAAGACCACCAGCGCCGGCACGATGCAGATCGACGCCTTCGTCAACAACACAGGCTCGGTCTCCATCGCCTCCGGCCGGCTGAACCTCTACGGGGGCGGAACCCACACCGGCTCCTTCACCCTGGCCACCTCGACGGTGCTCGGACTCTTCGGCGTGCACGACATGGCCGCCGGTAGCAGCGTCGGCGGCATCGGCACCGTCGAGCTGGCCGGCGGCACTCTCCTCGTCAACACCAGCCTGGCCACGCCGTGGGCCCCGCAGTTCTTCACCCAGAACGCGGGGACGGTCGGCGGCACCGGCACGTTCCGCGTCACCAATACCTACACCTGGGCCGGAGGCTCGCAGAGCAGCGCCGGCACCACGCAGTTGCAGGGAACGACGAACGTCCTGAGCGGCTCGGTGACGATGGACACCGCCCGCATCATCGACAACAGCGGCATTTTCAACTACGGGCCGAACGGCGCGAACTTCCTCACCATCGACAGCGGCGCGGTGCTCAAGAACACCGGCACCTTCAACCTGCTCAACGACCAGCCGATCTCCTCGTCGTCGCCTTCGACCTCGTACATCGAGAACTCCAGCACCGGGGCCTTCAACAAGACCGGCGGCACGTCGTCGAGCATCAGCGCCGGCTTCGACCTCCTCGGCCAGTCGATGGTCACCCCCGGCGCGAATACCACCATCCAGCTTCTGGGCGGCTCGTCGGCCAGCGGCAAGTTCGGCGGCACCGGCTGCACCATCAACCTCTCCAACACCGGCTCGAAGCTCGACCTCGCCGGCAGCAACTTCTACAAGTTCGACGCGACCGGCACCGGCCTCACCGTGACCGGCAGCGGAACCCTGAGACTGTCGGCGAGCGCCGGACTGGCCATCACCGGCGGCCCGATCTCCGTCACCAACTTCGTCCAGGACGGAACGTCGCTGCTGAAGACCAGCGCGGCCGGCATCGCCGTTCCGGCGGGCGGCGTCTACAACTGGAACGGCGGAACGATCGACGGCCTGGGCGGCGGCGGCGACCTGATCACCGTCAACAGCACCGGCCAGCTCAACATCAAAGGCACCAGCGGCGCGCTGACGCTGCAGAACTTCGCGCACATCAAGAACAACGGCGGCTCGATCGACTTCAACCCGGTAGGCAACCTCTCCGTCAACAACGGCGCGGTGATCAACAACGCCGCCGGCGGCTTCACCTTCAACAACAACAGCGCTTTCGGCATCCTCTCGGACGGCGCCAACAGCCCCACCTTCACCAACAACGGCACGGTGACCAAGGCGGCCAATCCGAACACGCAGCAGATCGCCACCATCTTCAACAACAACACCACGATGTTCATCAACGGCGGGACGCTGCAGCTCTCCGGCGGCGGCGCCAACGTCGGCGCCGTAACCATCACCGGCGCGACCGACCGCCTGGAGATCACCGCCGGCACGTACAACTTCTCGGCCGGCACCGCCATCAGCGGCAGCGGCACCCTGGCGGTGATGAACGGCGCGACCATGGGCGACAACGCGCCGATCAGCGTCAGCAACATCGAGCTCAACAGCGGCGGCACGGTCAACGGCGGCAGCTCGCTCACCATCGGCAGCGGCTTCAAGTGGACGGGCGGCACCTTCACCGGCACCGGCTCGGCCACCGTCAGCAACTCGGCGACGGCCAACGTCACGTCGCTCATCGGCGCGCCGACCCTGGCCAACGGCTTCACCTTCACCAACAACGGCGCCTTCAACTACAACCCGACCTTCAACCTCACCTTCAACAACTCGGGCGGCGGCGGCGTGACGTTCAACAACGGCCTGAGCGCCACCTTCGACATCCAGGGCAACGGCACCACCTCCATCAGCGGCGCCGGCCACTCCTTCGTCAACAGCGGCCTGGTGAAGAAGACCGCCGGCGCCGGCGGCTTCACCTTCACCCTTCCCCTCACCAACAACAGTCCGGGCATCGTCGAAGAGCAGTTCGGCAGCAACTCGACCATCGCCTTCAGCGGCTCCGGAAGCGCGATGAACGGCGGCGCCCTGCAGGTCTCCAGCGCCGCGGGCAACATCGACTTCGTCGCCCCGGGCACCTTCACCATCGCCGGCGGCAGCATGATCGGCCCCGGCGCCATTAACCTCAAGGGCGGCACGCTGACCGTCAACGCCGCGCAGACCTTCCCGCCGATCTTCAACCTGCAGGGCGGGCAGCTCGCCGGCAACCAGACCATCGCCATCCCCGCCAGCGCGAACTTCAACTGGAACGGCGGCTCGATCACCGGCAGCGCCGGCGCGACCTTCACCGTGCAAAGCGGCGGCACCATGACCCTCGACACCGGCACCAGCTCGCTGATCTTCGACACCCGCCCGCTGGTCGTCGCCTCGGGCGGCCTGGTCAACTGGAACAGCGGCTCCAACTCGCTGATCTTCCAGACCGGCGCGCCGGTCACGGTCAACAGCGGGGGCACCTTCACCGCCGCCACCAACGGCACGCTCGGCAGCGCCACCGCCGGCTCGTTCGCCGTCAGCGGCATCTTCCAGCACACCGTGGCCGGCACGCTGAACGTGTTCGTGCCGATGAACGTGCAGTCGGGCGGCACCATCACCTCGTCCGGCGCCGGCAGCATCCTCTCGCTGTCCAATACCGCCGGAGTCAGCCACGCCGGCACCTTCGACGCGCAGGCCGGTGCCTTCATCGACTTCACCGCCGGCACGCACCAGTTCAACACCGGCGCGGGATTCAGCGCCGGCACCGGCGCCTACAAGCTGAACGGCGCGACGCTCAACCTGAACGGCGTCAACGTCTCCGCGCCGAACTTCGGCATCGTCAGCGGCACCCTCACCGGCAGCGGCAACCTCGACACCACCACCAACTTCACCTGGAGCGGCGGCATCATGAGCGGCAGCGGCACGACCAACGTCGCCAGCGGCACCGCCACCTTCTCCACCGGCCCGCTGACGCTGGTCCGCAACCTCACCCTCAACGGCAACACCAGCATGAACGCGGCGAGCGGCCTGAACGTGCAGACCACCGCCACTATCACCAACAACGCCACCTTCAGCGTCGTCGCGGGCAACGTCACCTGCGCCGCCTGCACCACCGCCTCGTTCATCAACAACGGCACGCTGCAGAAGAGCGCCGGCTCGCCCGTGACCTGGTCGGTGCCGATCACCGGCAGCGGCGCGCTGAGCGTCCTCGGATCCACCTTCACCGAGCAGGCCTCGGCCAACTTCGCGACCGCGGCGCTCTCCAATCCGAGCGTCACCAACTTCAGCGGCACGACCGTGACCATCGGCACCGTCACCGGCGGCGGCACGCTGGCGGTCAGCGGCGGAAACACCACCGTCACCGGCACCACCACCCTCGGCGGCGGCGCCTCGGGGCTGCAGGTCACCGGCGGCACCGCCACCTTCAACGGCGCCGCCAGCGTCGACGCCCTCTCCATGAACGGCGGCACGCTGACCGGCAGCGGCAACATCACCGTCAACGGGCCGTTCGGCAGCGCCTGGAACGCCGGCACCATCACCGGCAGCGGCAACATCTCCTTCAATGCGATCGCGAGCATCAACGGCTCCGCCGGCGCCATGACTCTCGGCCGCAACCTGATCAACAACTCGGCGATGACCTACGCGCCGCCGAGCAACACGCAGGCGCTGACCGTCGTCGCCCCCGCATCGATCACCAACAACGGCACCTTCAACATCACCGGCGGCTTCGACCTGCTGGCCACCGGCGCGCCGGCCTTCACCAACGTCAGTACCGGAACGATCAACCGCACCTCCGGCTCGGCCAACGCCATCAACTTCGGACCGGCGCTCTCCAACGCCGGCAACACCAACTGGTCGATCGGTACCACCACCTTCACCAACGGCTACTCGCAGACCGCGGGGGGCACCACGCTCAACGGCGCAACGATCGCCTCCCCTTCCGGCTTCAACTTCACCGGCGGCGTCTTCAACGCCAAGGGCAGCGTCAACGGCAACGTCACCATCAACGGCGCCACCCTCAACCCCGGCACCTCGCCGGGCGCGGTGACCATCACCGGCAACTACACGCAGACCGGCACCGGCATCATGAACGCGGAGCTCAACGGCACCGCCGCCGGCACCTCGTACGACCAGGTCAACGTCAGCGGCAACGCCACGCTCGCCGGCACGCTCAACGTCACCGTCGGCTACACCCCGGCCAACAACGACTTCTTCGACGTCCTCACCATCGGCGGCACGCGCACCGGCGACTTCACCACCAAGAACATCCCCGCCATCCCAGGTCCCGGCACGCTGACCGCGAGCTACGTCGGCACGACGCCCGAGGAGCTGCGGATCACGGCCATCGTCCCGAACCCCGACCTGACGCTCGCCGTCTCCGCGCCGGCCACCGCCTTCCACGGCCAGAACATCAGCATCGGCTACACCATCAGCAACGTCGGCGCGAACCCGGCGAGCAGCGTCAGCTTCGGCGGCACGCTGGCCGGCGGCTCGCTCCTCTCCATCACCAGCAGCGGCACCTGCACCACCGTGCCGATCGCCTGCACCTTCCCCTCCCTGGCGGGCGGCGCGAGCACCAACGTCATCCTGCTGGTCAACGCCAACACGGTGGGCAACATCACCACCACCGGCACCGTCTCGTCCAGCACCACCGACCCGACGCCGGCGAACAATAGTACGAACAGTACTACCGTGGTCAGCGCCGCCTCCGACTTCGGCGTCCTCTCCGTCACCGCGCCGCCGAGCGTCAACGCCGGCGCGACGATGAGCACCACCGTCACCGTCAAGAACGCCGGCCCGGATGCCGGAACGGTCGCCCTCAACCTCTCCGTCAGCGGCGGCACCATCAACTCCGCCGGCGGCGGCGGCTTCACCTGCGCCATCGCCCTCGGCAACCTCTCCGCCGCCTGCGGTGGTCCGTCGATGGCCGTCAACGGCATCGCCACCATCGCCGTCGACATCACCGCCCAGAACACTCCGGGCAGCGTGGTCCTCACCGCCACCACCTCCTCGCCCAACGACTCCAACGCCGGCAACAACACCGGCTCGTCGACCACCGCCATCATCAGCGGCGCCGACCTCGCCGTGGTCAAGACCGGCCCCGCCACCGCGAACCTCGGCGCCACCATCGCCTACGACGTCACCGTCACCAACAACGGCCCGGTCGACGCCAACAACGTCGTGCTCGACGACCCGACGCCGCAGCGCCTCACGCGCGTCTCCGTCAGCGGCGGCGGCTGCACCACCTTCCCCTGCACCCTCGGCACCCTGACCACCGGCCAGAGCGTCACCGTCCACGCCACCTACACCGTCAACGCCGGCCCGCCGGTGACTATCTTCAACACGGCCAGCGTGACCAGCGCCACGCTCGATCCGAACGGCGGCAACGACTCCGGCACGGCCACCACCGCGGTCGGCTGCGGCGGCGCCGGCCCCACCACCATCTCCCCGGCGGCGAACACCGTGGTCGGCACGCCGGCCACCTTCACCTGGGCCGCGGTACCGGGCGCCATCGACTACACCGTGACCGTCAACATCAACGGCACGCCGATCACCCTCGGACCGACCACCTCCACCAGCATCAGCTCTGCCCTTCCGGACGGCAGCGGCTTCTGGAACGTCTCCGTCAACTTCGGCGGCAGCTGCACCGCGGTGCCCTCGGTCAACGTCCCGATCGTCGTCTGCAGCGGCAACTCCTCGCCGCTCCTGAGACTCGTCTCCGAGGCCGCGTCCGGGCAGCAGTACAAACTGGAGTGGGATCCGATCGCGGGCGCGACGGGATACGAAGTCGACGAGTCGACCGACGCGAACTTCACCGTCAAGACCACATCGAGCCTCACCGGCACCTCGCTGACCTTCCAGCACACCGCGACCGTGCCGACCGCGTACTACTACCGCGCGCGCGCCTTCCTGCCGTGCATCGGCAAGCTCGGGCCGAATTCGTCGACCTCGCGCGTGGTCATCAATCCGCCGCCGTCGCCGAACGACCCGAACCCGAACGTCAACGTGCCGGCCGGCAGCAACACCAAGGTCTTCCAGATCGTCCACATCCCCGGCCTGCCGGGCGGCAGCTTCAACTTCGCCGCGACCGTCGACCAGCCGTGGCTGACCGTCGCGCCGGCCACCGGCATCCTGCCGCCGGCCGGTCTCGACTTCACCGTCAGCGCCGACCCGACCAACCTGCCGAACGGCACCTTCACCGGCACCATCATCCTGACCGTGCTCGACACCACCGCCAGCAAGGTCAAGGGCGCCGGCAACACTACCGTCAAGGCGCCGGTGTCGATCAGCCTGGTCACGCCGGTCAGCTCGACGGCGAAGACCGGCCCGCCGCCGAACGCGCTGATCATCCCCTCGGTCGGCCACCTCAACGGCATCAACTCCGTCTGGCGCTCCGATATCCGCCTGGCCAACACCGGCTTCTCGAAGGTGAAGTACCAGCTCACCTTCACGCCGACCGGCGACGACGCCTCCAAGCCGGCCAAGCAGACCACCATCGAGGTCGACGCCGGCGGCACCACCGCCCTCGACGACATCGTCCGCAACTGGTACGGCGTCGGCAGCCTCGGCGAAGCGGCCAACGGCGTCCTCGAGATCCGTCCGCTCTCCACCGCCAACAAGGGCGGCGTGGGCGGTGTGGAGCCGCAGGTCGACGTCGCCTTCGTCACCGCCGTCTCCAGCCGCACCTACAACGTCAGCGCGCAGGGGACGCTCGGCCAGTTCATCCCGGCCGTGCCGTTCGCCGCGTTCGTCGGCAAGGCGGCGGCGAATGCCTTCCCCACCATCCTCGGCCTGCAGCAGATCGCGCAGAACGACGCCTTCCGCACCAACCTCGGCATCGTCGAGGCGGCGGGCAAGCCGGCCACCGTCCTGGTCAACGTCTTCAACGGCAGCGGCAACAACGTCTTCTCGCAGGTGGTGAACATGGCCGCCGGCGAGCAGAAGCAGCTCAACTCGTTCCTCAGCGCGAACAACGTCACCCTGGCCGACGGCCGCATCGAGGTGCAGGTCACCGGCGGCGACGGCCGCATCACCGCCTACGCCTCCCGCGTCGACAACGCCACCGGCGACCCGCTGCTCGTCACCGGCACGCCGCTCAACGCGCAGGGCTCCACGCGCTACGTCATCCCCGGCGTGGCCGCACTGAACACCGGCTTCGCCAACTGGCAGAGCGACGTGCGCGTCTTCAACCCCGGCGCCGCCGCGGTGACCACCACCGTCACCTACTACCCGCAGAACAACAGCGGCAGCCCGGCCTCCACCGCCATCACCCTCAACCCCGGCGAGACCAAGCAGCTCGACAACATCCTCCCCGGCCTCTTCGGACTGGTGAACACCGGAGGCGCGCTGCACTTCGACACCCCGGCGGCGACGAACCTTCTCGTCTCCGGCCGCACCTTCAACCAGACCTCCACCGGCACCTTCGGCCAGTACATCCCGGCGGTCACGCCGTTCGAGGCGGTCGGCGCCGGCGGCAACTCACTGCAGATCCTGCAGGCCGAGGAGTCGGTGCGGTATCGCACCAACGTCGGCATCGCCGAGGTGAACGGGAAGCCGGCGGAAGTGGAGCTGATGATGTTCATCCCCGGCGCGAAGACCGCGGCGCGCACCACCTTCACCCTCGGCGCGAACGAGTTCCGGCAGTTCAACGTGCTGCACGACGCCGGGCTGGATAACGTCTACAACGCCCGCGTCCAGGTCCGCGTCCTGAGCGGCGACGGCAAGGTGTCGGCGTACGGCTCGATCATCGACATGCAGACCCAGGATCCGACGTTCGTTCCGGCCCAGCCTGCACAGTGAGACTTCGACGGAGGGTAGGGACATCCTCCCCTCCGTCACTCCTTCCAGTGGGAGCCGCCCGGAAGGAGAACTGATGAAAAAGGCATGCGTGGTCGCCATCGCGGTCGTCTTGTTGGGGGTCACTGTCGCTCTGGCTCTGCCGAGCTACAGCACCTACACCGTCTACTTCAACTCGAGCGGGCAGCAGATCGGCTGGCGGATCTGGTACTGCGTCGGCGGTACGTCCGGCAGCGGCTCGACCTCCGAGATCTATACGCTGCAGGCCACGGACTGCGAGACGTCCGAGAGCGTCTCGTGCGATGAACTGGGACTGGAGCAGATCTCCGGCTGCGACATCTGCGTCTCCAGCTCGTACAAGGATCTGTACAACCTGAACATCGTCCCAAACCCCTGCTCATGAACGGCTCGGGCGGCTCCCGAGCCCTCGCCGGATAACCGCAATAACTCCTGCTATCAGGTCGGCGTCCGCTGAGCCCGATGGTAAGGTGATTCCCTACAGTCCGGGTCACCGAGGAGCTCACACATGCGCGGCAGACGCTTTCCAATCTACCTCTTCGCTGTCGTTGCGTTCACGCGGATCGCGACCGCGGGCACCGTCGCCGTCACCTCCCTCGCCGAGAGCGGCCCCGGCACCCTGGCCGACGCCATCGGCCAGGCCAACAGCGGCGCCTGCGCCTCCCCCTGCACCATCACCTTCTCCAGCGCCGGCACCATCATCATCACCTCCTCGTTCCTCCCCGCCATCACCGCGGCGAACGTCACCGTCAACGGTTACAGCGCCCCCGGCGCCGCGGTGAACACCAACGCCTTCGGCCTCGCCGACAACGCGGCGATCACCGTGCTGCTGCAGGGTCCCGGCAGCGGCGACGGCATCAGCATCGCCGCCGCCGGCGCGGTCATCAAGGGCCTGGCCATCGGCGGCTTCGACAACGGCATCTTCATCGGCGGCGCCGGCCCGAACGCGCAGGTGCTCGGCAACTTCATCGGCACCGACCTGACCGGCAACAACTACGCCGGGAACGTCACCGGCGTGATGGTCTTCGCCCTCGGCGCGACGATCGGCGGCGGCAACGCCGACCGCAACGTCATCAGCGGCAACGCCGCCTCCGGCATCGTCTTCGACGGTGCCGCGACCGCCGGCAAGGTCGAGGGCAACTACATCGGCATGCGCGCCGACGTCCTGACCAGCATCACCCTCGGCACCGGGGCGGGCGTGCAGGTCAACACCGGCAACGGCCACGTGATCGGCACCGTCGGCCGTCCGAACCTCATCAACAGCTTCTCCAGCGGCATCGAGATCAACACCGACTTCAACACCGTCAAGGCCAACCGCATCGGCACCAGCGCCGACGGCACCACCGGCGGGCCGGGCAGCACCGCCGGCATCTACGTCACCAGCGGCTCGAACACCATCGGCGGCATCCTGGCCGGCGAGGGCAACCAGCTCGGCAGCAACGTCGGCGGCGCCGTCATCAACGGCGACTCGAACGTCTTCCGCGGCAACCTGGTCGGCACCGACCCCACCGGCACCAGCTCCGTCTTCAACTTCGACGCGGGCCTCGACGTCGGCGGCTCGAACAACACCATCAGCGACAACGTCATCAAGTTCAACGGCGGCGACGGCGTGATCGTCGAGTTCGAAGCGGTCGGCAACGCCATCCTCAACAACGTCATCGCCGGCAACTCGGGCCTCGGCATCGACCTGCGCAACGGCTTCGACTCCGGCCCCACGCCCAACGACCCGCAGGACCTCGATCCCGACTTCGCCGGCGGCGGCAACAACCTCCAGAACTTCCCCGACGTCCACAGCGCCACCCTCAGCGGCGGTACGCTGACGGTCAACGCCGCCCTCGATTCCAGCGGCGTCCCCTCCACGCAGTCGATCCGCCTGCAGACCTTCAACTCCGCCACCGGCGCGCTGCTCGACAGCCGCTGCGTGGCCGGCAACAAGTTCGGGCCGTTCGGCTTCACCATCCCCGCCGCGCCGGTGGTCCTCGGCGACAAGATCGTCATGACCGCGACGAGCTACACCGACGCGGCCTGCACCAGCGTCGGCGACGGTACCTCGGAGCTCTCGTTCCCCGAGGCGACCGTGTCGGCGGCGCTGGTGGTCGTCAACACCAATGACAGCGGCGCGGGCTCGCTGCGCCAGGCCATCCTCGACGCCAACGCCTGCTCCGGTCCGTGCAACATCGTCTTCAACATCCCGGCGCCGTGGCCGCCGGTGATCCAGCCGCTCACGCCGCTGCCGGCCATCACCGCCAATGGCACCATCGTCGACGGCGGCACGCAGACCATCTTCAGCAGCGACGCCAACGCGAACGGCCCCGACGTCGTCCTCGACGGCTCCTCGGCCGGCGCCGGCGCCAACGGCCTCACCATCGATACCAGCAATGTGGTGATCCGCGGCTTCGTCATTCGCCGCTTCAGCGGCGCCGGCATCGCCGTGGCCGACCTCACCACCAACCTCAACGAAAACTTCATCGCCGGCAACTACATCGGCATCGACGCCAACGGCGCCTCCGCCGCCGGCAACGGCACCGGCATCCTGCTCGCCGACCATGCGAAGACCACCTTCGTCGGCGGCAGCACCGTGCAGGACCGCAACGTCATCAGCGGCAACTCCGGCGACGGCATCCGCATCACCAGCGCCACCGCCGCCGGCACCGTCGTCTCCGGCAACTACATCGGCACCAACGCCGCGGGCGCGGTCGCCGTTCCGAACAACCGCGGCGTGGCCATCGACACCGGCGCCTCCAGCAATCTGATCGGATCGTTCGGATTCGTCCTCCGCGGTTTGGAGTCGGTGAGCGGCCCCTCATCCGCCTTCGGCACCGCCATGAGCGTCGCGAGAGTCCCTCGCCCCGCGCAGCGGAGAGAGGGTGGCCCTGAGCGCAGCGAAGGGCCGGGCGAGGGGCA